>LDZU01010376.1_pt1 | contig 18252 bp, 16 predicted proteins | sample 615531 | NCBI WGS metagenome assembly LDZU01 (sample SAMN03408293, study PRJNA278302) | terrestrial metagenome | isolation source: oil reservoir sample SB2 | place: USA: Alaska, North Slope, Schrader Bluff formation | collected 2011-09 | reverse complement strand
TTGAGCTGTATGTGCAATTTTTGCACATACTAAATCTTCTTACAGGTCTCTTGATTTAATCGCGTTTATTAACAGAAACATACTCATTCTTACTTAAAAATAAAGGGATTAACGCATGTTTAAACCAAAAACCTCCATTTCTTAGCGCGTGGATACAGGAACGGGGAGTGGATTCGAACCACTGACCTCCGGGTTATGAGCATTTTCCCGCTTTCGGAACGTTTTCCCCTCAGGCTCTGCATTTTAGCTTGGCCTGAGGGACGCTCGCCTGACGAGGCCGGAGGATCTTTGGTTACGAGTTATGTGTCGTATGATAGCGATTTTTTGTGACAGCGTCAAGTAGTAGTATTTTCGCGACCCGGAGGACGATGGTGAACGGGAGTTTTCTTTTTGAAGAATTTTCATGAAAAGGCAAAAATCCTTAAGATTCGAGGGCGTTTGATTCTGTCAAAGACTGGGGGTCAATGGTTGTAAAAATGGGATCCATCAATCAAAGAAAGATTATTGGTTTTCGTAATTCGTCACTAAATTTGTAAAGGTGACGAATTACGAAGAATCTTCACAAACTCAACCTCCTGATCATAATATTGATCCACCCCATAAGAAATCTTCAAATCCAGGTGTGGGATATCGACCTACAACCCAGGATTGCGAAAGACCATTTTTCTGAGCAATTCGCTTCAATTTTTGGTCATCCGTGGCTACGGGATGGTATTTCACTTCTAAGGCTGTTGGTTGAGCATTGAGCGGGGCAAGGATAAAATCGATCTCATACTCATTCCCCTTCGACAGATAGGCCAGCTCTCCGTATTCCCTGAGTTGGTTAAAGACTGCATTTTCAAATAGTGCACCTTCACCTGGGTGTGCCAGAATGCTGGCGATACCGTTATCACGGAAATACAATTTTTTACCCAAGGCAACGGATTTATCAGGACCCGCATAGGCTGGAAGCTGGTAGATGATATAAGTCTTTTCCAGAAACTCCAGGTACTCATTCAAGGTGGGGCGGGAAATCCCAATGATCTGAGATAGTTTGGTGTACTCCAGTTTGTTGCCAATTCTAATGGCAAGTGTTTTGAGTAGCTGCTGCAGTTCGCCAATCTTACGAAAATCGGCCATCGCCTGAACATCAATATTGATGTACGAGGAAAAGATATCATTTAAAATTTCAAGTTTGACATCCGGCTTCGGTTCCAGTACCACGTTTGGCAATCCTCCGAATGTAATAAATTCATCATAATGGCTCTTCAGACGTTCAAACTCGTAAGGGTCAAAACGCATTTCTTCCAGCGAAGTTCGTCGGCGGTAAGGAATACCGCGAAAGTCGAGAAATTCACCAAACCCCAATGGGAACATCTCATAAACGACTTTGCGACCGGCCATGGATTCACTAAAGAAGTGTTTCAAGTAATAAGAACTGGAGCCCGTTAGTAGGAACTTGATCCCATAATGGTCATAAAGATATTTGACCACACTTCGCAGGTTTGGCGCGTATTGGATCTCATCCAGTGCCACTGTCATCGGTTGGTCTGGATCCATCCCCAAATTACGAAAATAGTTCAAGACAAGTTCGTAGTTGCTTTCTTGGAACACAGCCCGCTGATCAAGACGTTCAAGATCCATGAAAATCTTATTTGTTGAAGGAATCTGGTCTAACAACCACTGCAGGGTGGTTGTCTTACCGACCCGTCGCATTCCGGTGATCACGATAATGCGTTGGTCAGCCAGGGCTTTTTTGAGCGAAGGAAAAAGGGAGCGCTCTATGGTTTTCATATCACTATTTTACAAAAATATGCCTTTTTTGTAAAGTAATATTTTACAAAATTATACCATTTCTGTAAATTAGCGCCTCCGTTATCTTGAGCGCAAGGTTTTTAGGTTAACTGACCTATAGGTTCATTAACCAAATCCCCTCCAATTTCAAACAAATCCCCAACTTCAGCCATGGTTGGAATTAATGTTTTATTCAGGATATCTCCGTCTGAGCTTCCAAGCTCAATTGCTTTTTTTACCTGCTCGGAAACAGTGGTTTCATCACTCTCGAATATAGCTGCGTAGATAAATTTTTGAGGATTTCCTATGCACACTCCTAAATAACTGTATTCGATCATATTTATTTATTTGCTATTGCATTAAAGAGAGAGCTTTTCTAGAAGTCAAGCGCTGGTAACGCAATAACGTGAACATTTTCTGGTTTTTTCGTTTTCGTATGTGACCAGATAGGCGATTGAGATTTGTTGATAGGGAACAGATCTATTAAATAAAACAGACGCCTAATTTCCAAGGCGTCTGTCTGAAATTCTACCCATTTACTTTACAATATTTACCAATTTTCCCGGCACGTAGATCACTTTCCTCGGAGCAGCTCCTTCCAGAAAACGTTGTACCGTTTCATTGGCTAAAGCCAGTTCTTTGGCTTTTTCCTCGCTGATATCCACCGGAACGATCAGTTTGTCGCGCAGTTTGCCGTTCACCTGCAGCACGATCGTGATCTCATCTTCCTCGGTGGCTTTCTCGTCCACCTCAGGCCAGGGCTGCGTATGGATGGAATATGCCATTCCCAGGCGCTCCCAGATCTCTTCTGCAATGTGCGGGCAAATGGGTGCCAGCATACGCAGATAGATACTGATCGCTTCCTGCCAGGCAGGAGTACCATAAGCACCTTCGGCTCCTGCATCCTGCAAGAAATTCGAGAGTTCCATCAATCCTGAAACAATGGTATTGAATTCAAAATCCTCAAAATCCTTCGTGACCGCTTGCAGGGTTTGATGCACCTTACGGCGTAAAACTCTGATCTTTTCCGAGTCATAATTACCCGGTTTGCCTTCTGCCAGAAATAAATTCCAGATGCGGTTCAACCAGCGCTGCACTCCCGTGATATTGCCCGGATCCCACGGGCCGCCTTCCGCCCAGCGGAAGCCGAACATCAGGAATGCACGTACTGTATCCGCGCCGTATAAGCGTACCAGTTCATCCGGGTCGACCACATTCCCGCGCGATTTGCTCATGCGCTGCCCATCCGATCCGAGGATCTGCCCCTGGTTGCGCAGCTGCAGCATGGGTTCATTCCCTTTGACGATGCCCAGATCACGGCAGGCTTTGTGGAAGAAGCGCGTGTACATTAAATGCATGGTGGCATGTTCCACACCGCCGGTATAGGTATCCACCGGCATCCAGTAATCATATTCTTTTTGATTGAAGGGAATCTGCTCTTCATCCGGGCTCAGATAGCGCAGGTGATACCAGGAAGAACACATAAAGGTATCCATGGTGTCCGTTTCGCGTTCGGCTTTTCCGCCGCACTGTGGGCAGGTGGTAAAGCGCCAGGTGGGATGCAGTTTCAGCGGGCTTTCCCCGGTGGGTTTCCATTCCACATCATCCGGCAGCAACACCGGCAAATCCTCATTCGGGACGGGTATCACTCCGCATTTTTCACAGTACAGCACCGGGATGGGAGCACCCCAGTAGCGTTGACGGGAGATCAGCCAGTCGCGCAGCCGGTAATTGACTGCACCTTTCCCAAAACCTTGTTTTTCCACATAGTGAATGGCCTGTTTAAAAGCCTGATCGGCGGGTGTGCCGTTCAATATTCCTGAATTGACCATCCTTCCACGTGCCGGGACCGATTCCGCCATGCTGGCACCATCCAGCGGCGGCATATCTTCCGGTTGGATGACAACTCTCACTTCCAATCCAAATTTTCTGGCGAACTCAAAATCGCGCTGATCGTGCGCTGGCACTGCCATGATGGCGCCGGTTCCGTATGTCATCAGCACATAATCAGCCACCCAGATCGGAATGCGCTCTCCGTTCACAGGATTGATAGCATAACCGCCCGTAAAGACGCCCGTTTTTTCTTTATCGGTGGCTTCGCGCTGGATCTCCGTCTGGCGGATGGCTTCAGCCACATATGCATCCACCCGCGTTTTTTGCTCCGCACTGGTGATCTTCGCCACCAGCGGATGTTCGGGAGCCAGCACCATGAAGGTCGCGCCCCATAGCGTATCAGGCCGGGTGGTGAAGATCTCGATCGGATCACCCTGTTCGGTATGGAAAACGACAGAAGCACCTTCTGAACGGCCGATCCAGTTGGTCTGCAGTACTTTCACCGGTTCCGGCCAATCCATGCCCGTGAAATCGAGCAGTTCATCCGCGTACTTGGTGATGCGGAAGAACCACTGCTCCAATTCTTTTTTAATGACGGGAGTATGACAGCGCTCGCAATGGCGGTCTTCTCCCACCACCTGCTCCCTTGCCAGGGTCGTGTTGCAGTGTGGGCACCAATCCACCAGCGATTTCTGCCGGTAAGCCAATCCATTCTTTAAAAATTGAAGAAAGAACCACTGTGTCCAGCGGTAGTATTTCGGATCAGATGAGATCGCTTCGCGGCGCCAATCGAACATATTGCCCATGCTGCGCATCTGTTCGCGCATGTGATCGATGTTCTTGTATGTCCACTCTTTGGGGTGAATGTTGTGTTTAATGGCGGCATTTTCAGCCGGCAGTCCGAAAGCATCAAATCCCATCGGGAACATCACGTTATATCCGTGCATGCGCAGGTAGCGGGCGCGCGCGTCCGAAGGTGTCATGGCATACCAGTGCCCAATGTGCAAATTTCCCGAAGGATACGGCAGCATGGTCAGCGCGTAATATTTTTTCCGGGAAGGATCAATATCAGCGTGATACAGCCCATCTTTTTCCCACTTCTTTTGCCACTTTGGCTCAATATTCGTCGGGATATAACGTGGTGTTTTTGAAATTGGCATAAAATTACCCTTTCTTTAAAAAAAGAATCCTTCATCCTCAGGGACGAAGGGGTTCTCCGTGGTACCACCCTGATTGTTCGCTTGCGAACCTCTCAGGCAGCTCTAACGGGCTTATCCGGTCGGGGCTACTGATCTGTTCACACCGACAGCTTCGCGTTTCCGCGTAAGAGGCGAGTTCTTCCTCAAACGCTCCATGGGCGCTGCACCGAGCTCACACCACTCTCTCCCGGTTCGCTGATGGATGGAGTACTGCTCCTCTTCTCACTTTTTAAATCTTCAATCATATTGTGGACCCAGAGAGATTCGAACTCTCGGCCTTCTCAATGCCATTGAGACGCGCTCCCAACTGCGCTATGGGCCCTTGCCTTACCCAGATGGACCTGGAGAGATTCGAACTCTCGACCTCTTCAGTGCGATTGAAGCGCGCTCCCAACTGCGCTACAGGCCCGCTTTTAAGGGTAGGAAAATTCTACCCAAGAGCTATCAGGCTGTCAAGCCAAAATAGCGATATCAGAGTATATCATATCCAGCGCTTTCTTACCCGGTTGTATCCAGGATGGATTTCAAATACGGGAATGCAGCATCACGATCTTTGTACCAGACTGTTTGCATTCCTATTTTTTGAGCGCCTATGATATTTTCCAGAAAATCATCTACAAACAATGCCTCGGTTGGTTCAACCTGCAGCGCACCTAATACCAGACGAAAGAATTGTTCCTCCGGTTTTCGCATTCCTACCTCGGCTGAAAAAAAGCTGACATCGAACAAGTTAAGAAAAGTGAATCGCTCCTGCATCCATTCTCTGGTTCCAAGAAAAGCATTACTCAGTAAACCCAGTTTATAGTGCGGATGTAAGGTACGCACAAATTCCACCAATTCTGTATCTTCTTCATCTCCGCTGAAGAATTTTTGAACAAATTGCATTGTCTCTTCTTCACTCTCACCTAATAGCTGCATGAGCTGACGCAGTAGTTCATCCCGTGAAAGCAGCCCTTTTTCTGCATCTATACTCACCGGACTTAAGAAGACGGTATGAGTTAGTTCTTCAATGCTGATCCCGTACTTATTTGCCAATTCCTGCCGGGCATTTTGATCTTTCGTGCGGATAAATACTCCGCCCATATCGAAGATAACCGCTTTGAATGGTGATGGCATGTTTCTTTTCTCTCCCTTTATATTTCTGATGTGGCTGCCTGGAGTTTTTCCCAATCCTGGCGCAGGATGCCCATGATGTGCATATCCCAGCGCTGCCCTTCACGCTGGATATATCCGCGTAGTGACCCTTCCAGTTTAAAACCGACTTTTTCATAGGATCGTCGGGCACGTTCGTTGTATCCCAGTACGCTCAGAGAAACGCGGTGCAGGTTCCATTCAAGAAAGGCCATCTGCAGCAGCAGGTTCATGGCTTCGGTACCGTACCCTTTTCCCCAGTTCTCGCGCTCGCCGATGCCAATCCCCAGCCAGCCGTTCCCGCTGTGCCAGTCAAAACCGGCTATTTCAATGAAGCCGATCGGAGTATCATCTTCCTTACGCATGATCATGAAGGAACTAATGCGTTCAATTTGTTTTTCGTACCAATCCTTCATCTGATCCTTGTTATACATCACAGCCGGTTGGCTGTCCAAAAATCGGTCATACAGTGCATCATGCAGCCAGCCGGATAGCAAAACCGCATCTTTTTCCGGATCGGTTGCGCGCAGGTAGACCGTTTCACCCTGCAAATAGGAGTTCATCATGGCAGTCCTTTCTTTTGCCGCCATTCTTCTGCCAGGATACCGAAGATGATGCGGTCATGATATTTCCCGTTATGGAAGATGATCTCTCGCAAGCATGCTTCGCGACTGAATCCTGTCTTTTCAAGAATTGGAATGGTTACCGTATCGTAAGCAGGGGCTTCCATGCAAATATGATAGAGGTTTAATTCATCAAATGCATACCGCAAAGCCATCTGAATGCTTTCTGGCAAATGCTCTTTAGATAACTCTTCCGTTCCAAACAGGATCTGCAGTACGCCCTGCCCGTTCGACCATTCGATGTTGACCACATTCAGAAAGCCCAGCAGTTCTCCATCTCCGTCTTTAGATCGGATGGCAAAGTGGAAACTGTGCCCGCTTTCATCGGATTCTTTGAGCTTTCCTTCCAGGTCCTTGCGCACTTCCATGGCAGACATCGGCCGCACGGGATTTTCTTTACGCATGCGTGCGTATTCGATGGCATGTGTCCAGAGCGATTCTTTTTCTGCATCCTCTTTGGGATTGATCTCACTCAAGCGTAGCTGTTCGCCCACAAAAATATTAGTCGAATCCATTTTGGGTCCCTTCGCTGTTGGAATGAAATACCATTGAATTTTATCTTAAGATATACCTTGAGCTAAGCGCTCCATTTTTCTCGCCCGCTTTTCGCCAGCACGTAACATGCCTGCCATGTGATCCACTTGCTCGGTCGGGTCTTGCTCTTTTTTACAAAGGGGATGCTGAATTTATTCCAGGTATCTTCCAACACCCAGGTCCCATCCGGTGAACGTTTGTTGAGGATAAAATCGATAGTGGGTTGTAAGCGCGCATCATCTGCATAACCCAGCTGACAAAGAATTCGTGCTGTTTGCAGCAGATCTGCCTGGTAGCTACGCGGGAATCCAAAGCGGAACCAGTGTTCGCTGATCTTGCCATTTTCCTTGAATGGGAAATCCGCTTCCGCAAGGTCATGCTCGAACAGGTAATTCGCTCCAATGTGGATGGCTCGTTTCATCAATTCCGTACGGTCATCACCAGGAACGGAAGCCAGAACGCGCAGTGCTTTCACTACACCCCAGGCGCATTGTGCTCCATCATTGAAGCGGCATGCGTATTCCCCATTGATCAACGTCCGGGAGAGAAATTCAAGGGCGCGGCTCATGCGCTCATCTGTAGTGCTCACACCGACGCCAACCAGCCCATAAGCGATCATGGCATCGTTGCAGATCAGGTCCATCGGTCGTTTTTTGCAAAAACGCCTCCCCTCATGCGGGAAGGATCCATCTTCGCTTTGTAGTCTCTGGAATACAAGGTCTATTGCTTTTTTGATCCGAGCATCACCTCCGTCTGCGCCCAATTCCGCCAGCAATATGATCTGCCAGGTGGTGCTCAAATACATGGGCATGCTCATCTCTTCAGCGTTATCCCACCAGCCCTCCGCCGATTGCTGCGCCAGTATCGCCGGCACCGCACCGCGTTTCATGATCTCCGCTCGCGTTTTGCTCAGGCGCGTATCATTTTCTTCCAAGCCTACTATCTCCTGCAGGGTGAAGGAACGCACGCTGGGATTCTCTTCTTCCAATAACCAGTTCATGATTTCCTTGTTATCCATCGAAAACCTCGCATTGTTGATTCTCTTTAATGATAGCGAATTTTTTCGGAACTTGCTGAAATCAATGCGTATAATTAGGTACGATGCAGTCACTTCAAGATTATTACAATATCCTTACCGGAAGCACCTTATCCGTTTCTGCGCTGGAAGCATTTGAAAAATTTCAGGCGGAGCTTCTGCTTTGGAACGAGCAGTTCAATCTCACCGCTATTCGCTCTGCGGAAGAGATCGAACGCAAGCACTTCATGGATGCCCTTAGCCTGCTGCCGACTCTTGAAAAATATCATATTCAAAACCTGATCGATATCGGCACCGGCGCCGGTTTCCCGGGCATCCCCTTGAAGATCGTCAATCCTTCCCTTCCTCTGGTGCTGGTGGAATCCGTTGAAAAGAAAGCGGCTTTTTGCAGGCACATCCTCCAGACGCTTGACCTGAAGAATGCAGAAGTGGTGGTCGATCGGGCGGAAGTGCTGGGTCAAAATAAAATCTACCGTGAGCAGTTCGATTGCGCAGCGGCTCGCGCGGTGGCAGCCTTGCCTGTTCTGCTTGAATATCTGCTGCCGCTGGTGCGCGTGGGAGGTATTGTCATCGCTCAGAAAAGTGCATCGGTTGAGGAGGAAATATCTCAGGCTAGAAATGCTTGCGCCATTTTAGGTGGGGGTGAAATGCTAGTCGAAGCAGTCTCGATTCCCGGTCTGAATGCCGCTCGTAATCTGGTCATCATTGAAAAAATAAAAACCACCCCGCCCATGTATCCCCGCCGGGTGGGCCTACCTACCAAAAAACCTCTTTAATAGTGAATTCTGCCTTCCTCCACCTGCCATATGGTGCAGGTCTTGAGAAAATCCGGGTTGAACATGCCCGCATCGGTCGCCGTCAGAATAGCCTGTTCGCAATCCGCCAAGGCATGCAGCAGCGCATCACGATGAGCCAGGTCCAATTCTGCCAATGTCTCATCCAGCAGCAGCACTGGCCATTCCCCCGTCTTTTCGCGCAGCCAGTGCATTTCTCCGATCTTCAGCGCCATCAGCATCGTGCGGATCTGCCCGCGTGAACCGTATGTACCCACATCAATTTGGTTTGCGATAAAACGCAGTTCATCCCGGTGCGGTCCGATGGTGGTAACGCCTCTTTGGATCTCATCCTTCCGCACGACCTGCAGCTTTTGCAAGAATGCGGCTTGCAGGTCTTCCTGGCTGAGGGTGCTGGCGGGAGTGTTTTTATCAACTACAAGGGCAAGCGTATCTTGATTGGATTGGGCATTCTTAAAATTGAATCCGGGCAGATAATTGATGGCCAGCGGAGATTTGCCTTCAGAGAGTTCCAGATGAGTCGCTGAAACCCGTACTTCGAACTCTTCCAGCATCTGCATGCGCGTGCGCATGATGAAGCTGCCTTTTTCAGCGATGCGCTCATCCCAAAAATCAAGCTGTGCTTCATCACCGCCGCGCTCTGCCAGAGTCTTCAGCAGAGCATTGCGCTGGCTGATGGCCTGTAAATATTCGGAGAGCTCTCGCGCGTAGCCCGGGTACACCTGTGAAATGGTCATATCCAGGTAGCGGCGGCGCTCCTCCGGTCCGTCTTCGACGATTTCAGTCATTTGCGGTAAAAAGATCACCGAATTGAAATTACCCAGTGCGTGCTGCAGCGGTCGTTTGATCCCATCCAGCAGCACTTCTTTGCGCAGTCTGCTAGCTCCATTCCCCCCATTTCCCAGGATCAAGCGCGCTTCCATCGTGTGACTGGAATTTCCGCGGGAATATTCCATCACCAAACGGGCTACCGGCATTTCTTCTTCTAATGCAAGGAAATTGATCAATTCCCGATCTTTTCCTGCCTGAACCGAGGTCAATGTGGAGAAAAAATTTACCGCTTCCAGAAAACTAGTCTTTCCTTGAGCATTGTTGCCCACCATGACCGTCATATGCGCCGGAACATCGACTTCAAGCCGTTTGAATGTTCGAAAATTGGTCAGTGAGATATGCTTCAGAAACATGCAGTTAAGTTTAATCTAAACTCGTTCTGCCTGCGCAGCTTCTTCGTCGCTCATCTTGAAGAGTTTAGTGGCGCGATCTACAAAAAGGATGCCGTCCAGGTGGTCGATTTCATGCTGGAAAACTCGTGCCAGCCAGCCCTTCGTGCGTACTTTCATTTTCTTCCCATAGCGGTTCAACCCGCGTACTTCCACCTGCGCAGCTCGTTCCACCTCCCCTACAATATCCGGAACGGAAAGGCAACCTTCTATCCCTAATTCGGTTTCTTCCGACTGTTTTACAATTTCAGGGTTTGCCATGATGAATAATCTCGATTTGGCGTCTTCCTGACTGTCATCTTCAGGATATTCAATGACGATCAATCGCAATCCTTGATTTACCTGCGGGGCTGCTAGCCCGACCCCATCTTCTTCTCGCATGGTTACGATCATATCTTCGACCAGTTCCTGGAACGCATCCCCAAAATCGCGCACCTCATGCGCTTTCTTGCGCAAAACAGGATGCGGTAATTTGATCACTTCTCTTAAACTCATTGCTTGCACATCCAAATATTATTATTTTTATTATAAAAATTATCCGAATTATAACACGCTCAACTTTGATCCTCATCCTCCCCCTCTTCCGAAGTATTCTGCGTGTGGATGATCCTGTGATAAGCGTCCATCCAGTGCGCCAGTCGTTCGCCGCTTAGATCGGTGTTTTCTTTCTTCTCGCGCTCCCTGAGCTGTTGAAAACGGGCATAGATTTCTTGCTGCACATAAGACGGGTGTGGGACATAATCAAAGCTGAATTCCACATCCCCGATTCTGATAAATACAGTCCCGAAATTAAACAGGAGTCCAAAAATGCTCTGGCGTTTGTATTCAATGGTTTGAATATTTCTGATGGGTGCTGCCCGGCGCTCTTCCATGCCCAACGGTTTGCGATATACATCCACGATCTGATCCGGTGTGATCAAAAAATAATCATTGCGCCAATCCACCGTACTGTACAGCCACCACAATCCCATCACAATCCCCGTACCGATCAAGATCGCCTGGTAAGTCTCGGTGCCCTCCACCACCAACCCGAACCACCCATAGTGGGGAGCCAGAGAGAAAAGCACACTCACCAGTATTCCAAGAAATGGCAGAATCGTCTTGCGGATGAATACGAACCAATGCGTCCGGTAAATGATTGTTTCTTTTTCAACAGACCGCAATTTTAAAATTCGTGAGAAAAAGTCCGGATAATAATTTGTCGAGAGGGTAGCTTCTTCGATCTTTCCTGCCAGCTTTGAGTGCGCAGGTTCCTTGTGTTGGATTTCTCCCATCAGGTGTTTGCGCAGCAATGCTTCAGGATCTTCCTCATCTTCTGCTGCTATTTTTTCTTTGTGATTCAACCATTGTTCTTCAACAATGGCGGAGACAGCTTCCACGTAAGCCACATTGCGGAATTTGATCAACCCCGTAAAGGTGCGTAAAACCACATCCCCATATTGATACAGTCTGCCGGTCAAGTGGATTTGTTTGGTGATCGAAAGGATTGCACTTAAGGGTGTTTCTTTGCGACTGTCATAGATCAGCGCGACCTTTTCCAGGAACACAACCCGCTGGTTGGTGATCACGTAGAAATCGTTCATCCAATCAAAGGCATTCCAGATCCCCCATCCAATCCCAAGCACACCCAAAATGGATCCCATCCAGATAGCTGCGCTTGAAGTGATCACACTTGCATTGAAAAGAACACCTGTAATGACCAGCAGTGCCAGCATGGTTATGATGGGACGCAGCATGCGGGTGATCAGGATCAACGGATGTTCGCGATTGATGTAGTGCACGATCTCATCATCCTGTAGCCAATCCATGGGTTTCTTTATCAGAAAAGCAAGGCTTTGAAGCTGCAGGGAGAATTGAATGGGAAAGGATGGGAATTCTTCTGCAATTTTCAGAATCATGCGCAGCGGAATTGCCAGGACCAGCACGTTATTGGTGGCTTTGGCATGTGTTAAGCGCAAAGCTTGTTTTGTCATTATTTCAAAACCAAAATAATTACCCGCCTGGCAGCCATTGACAAGATATTGTTCCTCCCCCTCCTCAACGAACAGAGAAACATTTCCTGAGATTACAAAAAAGAATTTTTCTGCTGCTGCATCCTTTTCGTAGATCATTTGATCAGGCTGGAATTGCAGCACTTGTGATCGATCAATAATCCATTGGATAAAATTATCCGGTATATCATGAAAAATGATCCCGGCTTTTAACGCATTGAATAGCTTTTCTTTTGTCACATTCATATGGATTAAGTATATCCAATATTTCAAGTTTCAATTTCATTCTGGTAAAATGGAAGGTCAAGAAGTAGGAGATGACTATGAAATTGCAGAGAATCTCTCTGTTGCGTTGGATTGCGATCGGGCTGCTTGTTTTAGCAGCGATTATCCTGGTCTTTCAGCTTGTGCGTTTCAGCCGCCTGCGCGCCGGTTTCCCGGCGGGCACGGTCATTGCGGGTATACCGGTCGGTGGCCTCGACCAACAGGAAGCGGCCGAGCGGGTGACACAGGCATACAACTATCCCATTGAAGTACATTATGGAAATGAAGTTTTTTATATCAAACCGGCTTCTCTGGGCTTTAAATTGGATATTGATACCATGATCGCGGCCGCTGATCAGCAGCGTGTGAATGCACCCTTCTGGAGCTCATTCTGGGATTATTTATGGAACCGCAGTCCTGAAGCGCAGGAAACTCCCCTTGCATATTCCATCGATGAAAAACAATTGAAAATGTTCCTGTATGATGAGATTTCCTCACGGTACGATAATGATCCCGAACAATCGCAGCCTGTTGCCGGCAGTACTACTTTTGAACTGGGTACTCCCGGAGAAGTATTGGATGTCGAAGCCTCACTTCCTTTTGTTAAACAAGCTCTTCAATCCTCCACCACACGCATCGTGAATCTGGTGATTACCGAAGTTGACCCTCCCAAACCGTCCCTTGATAATCTTGAAGTGCTTCTCAAACAGTTGATTGACGAATCGGAATATGATGGATTGACAGAAGTATATGTACTGGATCTGAAATCGGGAAAGGAGATCAACTTTGCGTATGAAAATGGCGTTGATTACACCCCCGGCATCTCTTTTACGGCTGCCAGCACCATCAAGATCCCCATTATGGTCACCGTATTCCAATATCTTTCCGAGCCGACCAATCAGGCGGCGGCTGAGCTTATGCAATTGATGATTGAACAATCGAAAAATGACCCGGCCGACGAATTGATGGAAACATATCTCAGTCCAACCCTTGGACCTCTGATCGTCACGGATACGATGGAACAGCTTGGACTGGAAAACACCTTCCTGGCCGGTCATTTCTATTTGGGCGCGCCGCTGCTGGAACGGTTTTCGACACCAGCCAATACCCGCACCGATTACACCACTGATCCGGATCCGTATAATCAAACCACCCCTTCAGATATGGGCATGCTGCTTGAAGATATTTACCAGTGTGCAAAGAATGGCGGTGGAACTTTTGGAGCATTATTTCCGAATGAGATCACCCAGAATGAATGCCAAACCATGATCACGTATCTGACCAGCAATAAAATTGGTGTTCTTCTGCAGGCAGGCCTACCGGATGGTACTCGCATCGGCCATAAGCATGGTTGGATAACCGAATCGGATGGTTTGATGCACGCTATTTTTGATGTCGGCATTGTCTACAGCCCAGCGGGTGATTATGTGATCTGTGTTGCCATGTATCATCCCGTCCAATTGATCTTTGATTCGGCCAACCTGCTCACAGCCAATATTTCAACTGCCGTCTACAACTACTTCAATATCGAATAACTGATTCAATCTCTGCGATCGCTATTGCAAATCAAAAAGAAAGAAGGATTATCTTCTTATAAAAAGAGATGGATCTTTTTAAAGACTATAATTCCAATTGCCGTTATTATTCAAGAAGGATACTTTAATAAAATAAATGCCATGAAATCGATTCCTGATCATATGCTTGGAGAAATCATTGTCGATCAAGATAAGATCGGCTTGATTGTTAATAGAGTAGCGAAGAACATCTACTATAGTCGTGATTATATTGATAATGTTCCTATTTTGTTGTGTTTGAGAGAAGGTGCAGTACCATTTTTTAACGATCTGAAAAGGGAGCTCGACCTGCTTCACTTTGCATACGATTCCGCGGAAATCTCTGCAAAGAGTTATAAAGGCACAAAAAGCAGTGGAACAGTGGAGATCACCTCCTATTCAGGCCCACCCTTACAAAACAGGTCAGTGATCATCGTTGAAGACGTGATCGATTCTTCTACCACCATCATTGCAATTTTTAAGTACCTGGCTTCTATGGGAGTATGTCATCAAAATATTTGCACTCTGCTTTTTAAGGAAAAACCGGAGAATTCGGAATGGAGAAAAACCGGACTTGATGATTTCAACGGCTATCCCGAGATAAGATATGTGGGTATCTTTATTTCTGATCAATTCATCGTCGGATATGGGCTCGATTATAGAAATTTCGGTCGGGATTGCAAAGATATCCGCGTTCTCACACCCCAAGGTCAGGTTTGGGTCGATGCTCAATTCAAGAATCAGTAAAATATCCTTGAGAAGATTCTGAACACCATGACCCAAAACCTGAGCCATGGTGTTCTTTATAAAATACTAAATATAGGTTCTAAGCCGCTGCATTATTGCATCGCTTATTCGAGGAAGGTCATCATTTTTACTAACAATGTTGGTAAATTGTTTTCCGGTATTGACCAGGGATACTTCGACATTGGTCGCTTTCTCGACCTTATCGATTAATTCTCTAACTTTTTTTGTTAAAGCCGACCACTCTGTAACTCCTTTAACCTCTGGATCATACTGTTCTGCAAATGTCAAAGCAATTTTATTCGCTCCATTTAGCATAATGATTCTATTCAGAAGACCATAGTCTATGCTTTTTGCTTTCCTGCGGATTTGATGTTCGCCAGTTTTTGGATCAATGATAGAGCTGTATTCAATAATTCCTAATTCCTCCATCTCCTCGCGCGTAAATTCTTCCACATCGCCCATTGATCCACTGCCTTCTCGAGTCGGTAAGGTTTTCACAGCGACAATCACATCATCAACTGCCCGAAAGTTCAAGCCCACTCCCGCAACAACAGACGGAGCGGTGACGTCAACAGAGGTCACATTGGGGTATTCGCCATGAAATCTGGAAAGAAAGGTTCCCTGTGTCCCCTCAAGATTTATTTTTCCCTTTTTTGCCAGCTCGTTTGCTATTCCGGGCACATCGTCCAAATACGGTTGAAGTTCTTTGATATCCACTGCCATTGGAGAAATTCTCAATGCGGCATGCGACATAGCCACCCCGGTGCCGCTAAATGTACTACCAATGGCTTTCATATTCGAGTTTTTTCTTTCTTCAGCGATATTCGCAGCCGTGATGATCGGGCATCGATAATCCACCTTTACTCTCTCTGGGGAGAGGTGAAATCGTTTCACTTCATACTGGAATTTTTCGGGATCAACAGCAGTGCCCGGTCCAATTCCAATCAAACATTCCTGCAAAATGAATCCTAATGGAAGTTGATTGACTTTTAAATAAGTGTCGTCAATAAACAGTCCATGTTCAGGATTAGAACCACCACATCCTCTAAACACTCCTAAAGAGTCTGTTCTAAACGCTTCCCAGGCGCTGATAACTCCTTTCCCCTCATCACCCCACAGACCTCCAATGACAATATTCGCTCCCATAAGTCTTCATTCCTTTTCTGCTCTTGATTATTCGCTACTTGCAAATCCTAAATACTGTTAGAAAAGCGGCATTAATTATTACAGATCAATTCAATAACGGCATCCTGCATTCTTTATATTGATTTATTTCTCTTTATAGAATTAGTTCGATTTCGCTTCGCTGCGAGTGCTTTTCCCAAAAATCGCTGGCAGCAGCGGCAGCGCTAGCAGGTTCATAAGAGCCAGAATCAGGAAGGTTTTCTGGTAACCCAGTCCCTCGGCCAGTGAACCGCTCAAAGCCAGCCCGATGCCGGTTCCCAGGTTTGCTACAGCCATTAGAATGGAGAACATTGTAGCGGCAATGCTTATGTTGGTTTCGCGCATGGCGATGGCGAAATAAACCGTTTCATACAATCCAAAGGCTACTCCGAAAATAAACACCAGAATCCAGGCTGTGGCAGGTGTGGTGATCAGGCTTAAAACTGCTACAGCCAGCAGCGTTACCAGAAGCGATAACTGAACTGATCTCTTCTGCCCGATACGGTCCACCAATTTTCCTCCCAGCAGGCTGCCTGCCACAATTCCGATTCCCAGTACCGATGCGATAACTCCAGCGGTAGTATAGCTGATAGAGAATTTTTGCTCCAGGAATGGATTAACAAGCTGGCTGGTTCCATTGATGATCAGCGAATACAGCGCACCCAGCAAACCAAGTGCGATAATGGAGAATTTTTTAAATTCTTTAAAGGCTCCCCATTTGAACTGTTTATCAACCGACTTTTCCGCTTCTTTTGTTTTTAAAACCATCGGAATGGGGATGGCAGTCAGGATTGCCAGAGCAATAAACCCGGCTGACCAGGAGATCTTATCCACCAGCAGCCCAAGGATGCCGGAGATCAAGACCATTCCCAATGCGCGTCCGGCCACCATGATGCCCTGGATTTTTCCCTCATCCTTCGGGGCTGTTGTATCCAGCGCCAGACCATCCGTGCAGGTATCATATAATGCCATGCCCGCCATTAACAAAAAAGCATTGAGTGCGAAGAGAAAAAAATTCGTCGCGGGATTAATGAAATTGACAACCAGCAATCCGATGATCTGGATGGATAATCCGATCAGGATATATGGTTTGCGGTGTCCAAGCTGGAAAAAACTTACCTTGTCACTCAATAATCCGAAGAAAATTTTCAGCACAAATGGGATCATAGCAATCGAACCGATCAATCCGATCCTATCCAGTCCCAATCCGTAAGACTGCAGATAGAGGGCGTTGAGAGATGTGAAATAACCCATAACGGCCCCCTGCGCTAAGTAAAGTGATGCGAACAGGGCATAACGGACATTCTTGTTCATGGTTGGTTCCTCCTTGGTGTGGTTATGGCAAAATAGATAAAACTTCCGGTCCATTCTCGGTGATGGCAATGGTATGTTCAAACTGAGCCGATAAACTGCCATCAGCAGTTACAACAGTCCATTCGTCTTTCATGAGCCTGGTATATGGTTTTCCAATATTGAGCATGGGTTCGATATTTAAGACCATGCCTGCTTTTAGGATAGGCCCGCGGTCAGCCGGGCCGATATGGGGCACAAAGGGATCCTCCCACAGTTCCCTCCCTATCCCGTGACCGCCGTATTCGCGTACTACCGAATAACCCTCGCTTTCAGCATAGCTTTGAATGGCCGCCCCAATTGCTCCCAAGCGGTTGCCCGGGATGCAGGCCGCTATCCCTCGCTGTAAGCTTTCCGATGTGGTTTCTACCAGTTTTTTTACTTCTGGTTTTACCTGCCCGACCATATGGGTCACACACACATCCCCGCACCAACCTTTATAACGTAGTCCGATATCGATCCCGACGATATCTCCTTCTTGAAGAATACGACCATCCGGGAAACCATGGCATATTTCATGATTGATGGATGCCGTGATCACTCCCGGAAAAGGACGCTGGTTGGGGATCTGTCGAATTCCTTTGTATAAAGTAGTGGCACCCCGTGCCAGGATGAATTCTTCTGCGATCGCATCGAGATCCTTTAACCGAACACCTGCATGGATCTCTTCTGCCAGTCGTGCATGCGTCTGCGCGGTGATTTGCGCCGCAGCACGGAGAGCTTCAATTTCATGTTTTGTTTTTAATTCAATCAACGGGACCTCCAATTTGAGAGACGGTTTTTGCTGAAAAAACATTCCCCGTATTTCAAATTCTTCTTATTCTACGCAAATATATAAAAAAAAGAAAGTTATTCTCACTAAATCAATCCAAAATAAATGGTTTATTAACTTTCTGGTTTATGATGAGAAGTATCTTTTCTTAGGCTATAATCGAATAAGATATGCATCCTATAATTAGTAGATGCTAAACGAGGTTGCAGTGAATGAAATGAATCCTACCCCCACTGTTGAAGATTATTTGGGAGTGATGTACACCCTT
>LDZU01006188.1_pt1 | contig 18272 bp, 16 predicted proteins | sample 615531 | NCBI WGS metagenome assembly LDZU01 (sample SAMN03408293, study PRJNA278302) | terrestrial metagenome | isolation source: oil reservoir sample SB2 | place: USA: Alaska, North Slope, Schrader Bluff formation | collected 2011-09 | reverse complement strand
TGGGTCAACATGATCAGACGTGCCCTCAAAGCGTTCGGAACCAACATGTCAGATGGTAGTTTTGAGAACATCCTCGAAAACTCTGACATGCTTTCCGGAGATGTGGCCGCGGCTCTGGACCCTCATTTCAAGGACGCTCACGATCCTTCGAATGCGGCGAAACTCGGGCACGGTGTTGTCATTGTCAAATACACTGGAGTGCGGGGTAAGGCTATGACCAGCGAGGCTTCGGCAGAAATGGTGGGCAAGATCAGACGTCTACTAAACAAGGCCGGAGTGAAGTGGCAGAGCTCAATTCTTGGTGAAGTAGACAAGGGTGGTGGAGGAACAATAGCGAAGTTTTTTGCGGAGCGAGGCGTTAATGTCATTGATATCGGTCCTCCTGTTCTTGGTATGCATTCACCGTATGAGATCGTTTCGAAAGTCGATATTTTCGAGACCTTCAGAGCCTACAAAGCTTTTTATGAAGACAATGCATGAAGGCTGCTGCCCAGAATCTGTTGCCCTGAAGATCATTGAGCTCTTTCCAAGGGACCACGGTGAAACGGATCCCTTCAGGGTTCTAATTTCGACAGTTCTCAGCCAGCGAACACGTGACGAGAATACGGAAGCAGCTTCCAGGAGACTCTTCTCGAAGTACAGCACTCCGGAGCAGCTGGCCAGGCGAAAACCTGCCGAACTCTTCGATCTTCTCAGGCCAGCAGGAATGTACAGGCAGAAGGCTTCACGGATTATCGAGATCTCAAAGATACTCATAAAGGAATATGGGGGTATCGTTCCGTCTTCACTGGATGATCTATTAAGACTCCCAGGAGTGGGCCGAAAGACTGCGAATATCGTTCTTCACGTCTCATTCGGAATGGAAGCAATGGCTGTTGACACCCATGTTCAACGGATCTCGAACCGCATCGGATGGGTAGACACCAGAAACCCCGATGCAACCGAAACAGAGCTGGTGAAACTGCTTCCTTCCTACTTGCTTGGGCCACTCAATGGTTCCATGGTCGAATTTGGCAGGAGCATCTGTAAGCCAATTAAGCCTCTATGTGCAAGCTGTGAGATCAGAGAGTGTTGTCAGTACTTTGAACTTCTCGTTGCCCATCAGCAGTAATTTTTGTCACAATGATCATTACCGAGATTACGATAATGAGTACAAGTGCGCTAAGAACTCGTGATTGAAGTATTTGCCTGCCCGACAACATGCGATAGATCGCAACTGTCACCGTTGGAAGTCTGTCACCACCAAGAATCAGTGAACCAGCGAACTCTCCCATGGAGACAGCGAAAATGACCATTGCTGCTGCTATAAGCGTATTCCTGACTATCGGGAAGATTATGCGCAGCAGTATTTGTCTTGAGCAAGCCCCGTCAACTCTTGCAGCGTCAATTATCTGCAAATCAAGGCTGGAGACATGGGAATAAACAAGGTTCAGTGCCACAGGGAAGGACACCACAATATATAGCATCACCATCAACACAGATGCGTGAACCTGTCTGTACTGGATAGTGTAACCCAGCGAAAGGATTGCTGGCGTGACGGATATGCAGAGCAATGAAGCGATTCTCATCAGCCTGTTTCCCACCCGTGCCCTTCTGGAACTCCAGGCAACAGCGAAAGCAATTGCCACACCCAGAATACTTGCAGTAAGGGAAAGCAGTAGTGAGTTAGAGAGTGCCCTTGCAACAGTCGTTCCTATCAAAGAGACACTTTCGCCACGAAATAGATCCAGCAATCCGGAGAAGACGAACTGCATCCTTCCCAGATCAAGAATCGAACCAAGAAGAGCTGCAGCAACCGGCAAAGCTTGAAAAAGAACATAGAATACTATGTAGTAGAAAAGTCTTGAGGATTTTCTGATGTAGCTCCCTTCGTACTCAAAACTTTCACGCTTCTCCAGAAAGGACATGGTAAGCCCAAATGCAAAGATGAATCCGAACTGAACGCAAGCAAGTGCTACTGCGATTTCGGGTCTTGCAAGAAGTCTGAGATACATATATATAGCTACTTCCAGCGTTGCATATTGTGAACCCCCGAGTATCAGGACCACAGCAAACGAGGTGAAACAATAGCTGAATATCAGAATTGTCGAAGCAATGAGCGCAGGCATTACCAGAGGGAGTTCAACAAACAAGAATGTCTTGAGATAGGAACTCCCGTCAATACGAGCATTCTCAATAACCGAGGGCGGAACGTTTCTCAGTGCACTGCCCAGTATTCTTATCAGAATTGGTGAGTTGTAAAACACATGACCCATGAGAATTGCACCAAACGTGTAAAGTATCTGTATCGGACCTATTCCCAGAATATTCAGAAAGGAGTTCACAATTCCATTCCTACCGTACATTACAAGAAAGCCAATAACCATCGATATGCTTGGCATGAAAAACGGAATGAAAGTTATGTTACTCAGAAAATCGCTGAGAGTTCCCCTGAACCTGCCGTAGTAGTATGCAGCCGGGATGCCAATAACCAAACACAGACCAGTACTGAGCAACGCCTGGAAAAGCGTGAAACGAAGGATTCTGATTACTGACGGGCTCGTCAGTGCTGCCACAAGAGAGCTCAGTTCCCCGAAAGTGAAGCTCCCAAAGACAGGCCAGACGATCGCCACGAACAAAAAGGCGAGGGAGGCACCCGCTGTTATCCAGACTAGCTTACCTGTAGATCGCATTCTCCCAACGTCTCAGTAACTCTTCAAGATCAAGGTCCTCTTCAACGGAAAGAATGCGCTCCGGTCTGACCGCATAATCAAAGCATTCGGGCAACTGGACATCTGTCACGGGAAACATCCACTGAGTCAAGGGAATAGCCTCCTGAACTGCTGGAGAAAGAAGGAAGTTGAGAAACTTCATTGCAGTTTCCCTGTTCTGACTCCATGTCACGATACCAGCCCCCTCGGTCTGAACGTATCCCATCTTTCCAGGAATCACAGCAAGCTGATCAAGTACACCGTAGTTATGGAAAGAATACGCACCATGTGTCGCGTAACTGACCATTATCGGTGCTTCACCAGCCTCGAACTTCTCGAATGCATCACTCCAGCCTAGTGTTATCGTAAGAATCGACTCTGTTAACTGTGCCCAGAAATCTTCCAGTTCATCTTTGTAGAGGAGGTACGTCCAGACAAGGAAGGAAAGACCTGTGCTTGAAGTCCTCGGATCCTGGACTATTATGCTACGTCTGAATCGCGGATCGAGAAGATCATCGAACGATGAAAGCTCGAGTTCGCCCAATTCTGTAGAATCATAGATCAAGGCGATTCCCCCAAAATCATATGGCACGAGCCTCCACTCGGGATCAAAGACGAGCTGCTCATCGATGATGTTGTCGGCATTGTCGGGTCGATAAGAGATAAACAGGTCATGCTCGAATGCTCTACTTGCAAGAAGGTCATCTATTCCTATGACGACATCAACTTCCAGCCTCTCCTTTTCGGCAATGAGCCTTGACAGCAATGTGCCTGCGTCCCCAACAGCACGCACTTCTACCTTTACTCCTGTCTCCTTCTCGAAAATCGGAAATGTTTGTCTGGCAAGTGGCAGCAGACTGTCATAAGTGTAAACAACAAGTCTTTCGGAAAACACTACAGCAACCATGACAACTGCGATGGTAATTAACATCAACTTTCTCAAAGACACCACCTCCATTAAAAATTAAAAAAACCGCCGAGAGGCGGTCATTATCTGTGCCTCCCTACGCCAGTATTATCCGGATCAGGTAAACAGGGTCTGCGCCTAGCGCACTCTCAGCCGTTCGGCTCCCCCGGCAATTGGATTATACCACCGTTAGATCGGTGCTACAATTGTCCTGGAGGTGTGCGTTTGAAAGCGGGAATTATCTTGACAGGCGATGAGATACTCGAAGGCTTTGTACAGGAACAAAATCTCTCTGTGATTTCCACAGAACTGTCCGCTATCGGTTATGAAGTCATGGAGGTTTCCATTGTCAGAGATGACGTTGAACAGATAGTTTCCACAATCAAAAGGATGTGCCATTTTTGCAGTCTCGTGGTTCTCTCAGGCGGGCTTGGACCTACATTTGATGATGTAACCCTGGAAGCCCTCAGCAAAGCGGTAAGCAAGCCTCTTCAGGTAGACGAACAGTACCTTGAGCAACTGAAAGAAAGGTTCTCAAAAAGGTATGCTAGAGTTTTTCCTCAAGACCTGACCCGACAGGCGCTTGTACTCCAGGACTCCATACCTGTTGAAAACCCTTCAGGTTCAGCGCGCGGTCTCTACTACCAGAGTGACAACGGTAACGACTTTCTGGTGATGCCGGGCCCACCAGGTGAGTTAAAGGATGTCTTGAATAATGCTATCAAGATCATCAGAAGACCAGCATTGCGTGTCGTTTCGAGAAGCCTCGGATTTGTCGGTATTACTGAAGCAGAGATGAATCCTTTTCTTGAGAGCCTGAGACGTCGTTACCCTGAAGTCAGAATGGTCACACGTGCAGACTATGCCATTGGACCAACTCTGTATCTTACTACCAGCAACAGTTACGAAAAGGATTTGCGGAAGATTATCCAGGAAATCAGGGCACGCTTCGGGGAGTTCGTCTTTACCACGATAGGAGAAAGCTTTCTTGCACTGCTGGTAGACAGACTGCGTGGTCGTTCACTGAGCCTTTCGGTGGCAGAGTCCTGTACAGGCGGAGTCTTGTCTTCCGCAATCGTTTCGGTTCCTGGCGTTTCGGATGTTTATCTTGGCGGTGTCGTTGCCTATAGCAACACGTCCAAGCTATCTGTCCTTGGAATTCCGAAGGATATACTCAATAGTGATGGTGCTGTTAGTGAGAAATGTGCAGCAATGATGGCCGAAAGAGTTGCAAGACTGTTTGTTTCTGATATCGGCCTTGCCGTTACAGGAATTGCTGGCCCGTCGGGCGGAACAATGAAGAAACCCGTAGGTCTTGTATACAGTGCCATATATACCGCTACCTATTCAGATGTGTACAGAACTGAGTATTCAGGCACACGCCAAACGATAATGCATAAGGCCTCATATGACCTTCTGAAAAACCTCTGGAGGATTCTTCAAAAGATATGACAGTAGTATACTTGACTAAGCATCCTATAGACTGGCTCATCGAAAGATTTGAAGAAGAGAAGGACGAAAGTGCTCTTAACGTTGCAATATTGCCCTCGGAAAGAATACTACAAAAGATTGTAGACACTATTGGTCATAGACCCGGCCTTTCATATTACTTTTCACACGACGTGTTCCCTTTTGAAGAGGTAAGGCTCTCAAAAGGAATAAGAAACTCAAGGATGACTTCACTTGCTGGTCTCTATTTTGAGAAGAGCAACTGGGTTATGACAACGCTTCATGGGTTGCTCAGAAAGACTATTCCACCGCATGTCTTTGAGAAGCGAGTCGTTTACCTCGAGAAGAACCAGGAAACTATATTGGATTCAGCACTTCTACATCGAATGGGGTATGAACGAGTCTTCACCGTTAGAGAACATGGGGAGTACTCAGTCAAGGGAGATATTATTGACGTCTTTCCACCGGATTCTAACCATCCATTCAGAATAGAGTTGTTCGATGACACTATCGAGAGAATACGTTCATTTGACCAGAACACACAGAAGAGCATATCAGGACACCAAAGAATCGCCATCACAGTTGCTGCGGAGTGTTCGCGTTTTGAAGAAGACCAGAAACTGGCTAGAGAAAGGATCCTCAGAGCCGAGAGAACTCTTGGTATTGTGGACGCTGAAGCCAGTGATCAGCTGGATGGGCTGGAAACTGTCGCGGGTATCTATTACGAGAAACAGTCGTGTCTTCTTGACTACACACATAGCAAGACCAATTTCTCTCTTGTGAACCCTGATGAGGCGTTTGAAGAAACCGCAAGACGAGAGAGAGAGACACTCGAGCTTCTTGCCGAAAAACCGGTCAGAAAATTCCTTTACACTCGTTACGGAGCGCTTTCACCAGAGATCATTCAGAAGCTTCCGCGCATGTCAGTTGTGAGTCTGTCTGAACCAGTCACTGTAGCATTTGATGAAACCAGGAACGTTGAATCTGTCGAGAAGCGCATTGTTCATAAGAGAGATGACACAATTCAAAGAACCCCTTTGATTGATTGGACTGAGCTTGAGCCTGACGATTTCGTTGTGCACAGGGAATTCGGAGTAGGCAGATATCTGGGTGCGAGAACAATAACAAACCCTTTGGGAACAAAAGAGTATCTCGCCATAGAGTATGCTGATGGCGGCAAGATATATGTTCCCGTGGAAAGAGTGGACCGTGTGCACAAATACGTTGGCCCTTCGGAAACAGTGACTCTCAGTTCACTGAAGGGAAACCAGTGGCGCAGAGTGAAGAAGAAGGTCCAGGAGGATATTCGAAACAGGGTGAAAGAACTCGCCATTCTCTACGGTAACCGCGAGAAAATGACGGGATTAAGCCTTACTGGAGACCCTGAACTCGAAGAAGCCTTTGTGAAGACTTTTCCTTATGTGGAGACCGAGGATCAGAACCACGCGATTGAAGATGTTCTATCAGACCTGGCTTCACAGAAACCAATGGACAGGCTTGTGGCTGGAGACTCGGGTTACGGAAAAACTGAAGTAGCTTTAAGAGCGATATTCAGGGCAGTCACGTCTGGGAAACAGGTGGCAGTACTCGTTCCTACTGTCGTCCTCGCTCGACAACACTACAGGACCTTCAAGAAGAGGCTTTCACCGTTCGGGATATCTCTGGATATTCTCGATCGATACAGAACACCGAAAGAGAAGACAGAGATATGGAAGAAGATCTCATCAGGTTCTGTGGATGTAATTGTCGGAACACACGGATTACTCTCCGAAAGAGTTAAATTCGCAGATCTGGGGCTTGTGGTAATCGATGAAGAACAGCTCTTTGGGGTCTCGCAGAAAGATCATTTCAAGAAGATCCGTCTACAGGTCAATGTTCTATCAATGAGCGCTACACCGATTCCAAGAACTCTATATATGGCCTTGTCCGGACTCAGAGAGTTTTCCGTTATTTCAACACCACCGCTTGGAAGAAGTATGCCAGAGACTTATGTGACGGAGCATAACGATCGACTCGTTAGAACCGCCATTCTTAGGGAAGTAAATCGTGGCGGGCAGGTTATCTACGTAAGAAACCGCGTAAGAGAGCTCTCTGACCTTGAACAAGAGCTGAAAGAAATCGCACCTGAAATAAGGATTGGAGTAGCTCATGGTCAGATGAACAAACGCACTTTCGAGAAGAACGTCAACGCTTTCTATGCGGGGGAGCTTGATTTGCTATTGTGTTCCTCGATTATTGAGAGCGGGGTCGATATTCCTAATGCAAACACCCTTATCGTGGATGACGCCTATAGATACGGCCTCTCTCAGCTCTATCAGCTGAGAGGCCGGGTGGGTAGAAGCAATAGAAGAGCCTTCGCGTATTTCTTGAAGAGAAATGACCGGCTGTCTCCAGAAGCACGAGCACGCCTGAAAGCTCTGAAGGACCTTTCTGGTTCAGGAGGAGGTCTGAAGCTCGCCATGAGAGACATGGAGATCAGGGGATTCGGGACTCTTCTTGGCGATGAACAGCACGGCAATATCACTTCGGTAGGCTTGTATATGTATCGTCAAATGGTTGATCGAGCTATTGCTGAAGTCTCAGGAAAACAGATCGTTGAAGAATCGAACCGTTTAGTCGATACTGAGCTCAGGAACCTTCCACTTGATATTGTCATCCCGGAAGAATACGTTCGGGATTCTATTGAACGCCTCAAGATATACCGGAGAATCGCTCTTGCCACTTCGCACGATCTGCTCACTGATATTCGCGAGGAAATGAGGGACCGGTTCGGAGAACTCCCTACACAAGCGACTTCTCTGTTCGAGTTTGCTTCCCTCAGACTCAACGCATACACGATGGGTATAAAGACAGTAGAATTTGATGCTGTCACTGAATCTATTAAGATCTCATACTCAAGAGACTTGCCCAAAGAGCTGTTGAAGCAGTACGCCCATATAATCAACGCAAGAAACAACACTGTTATGATCCATGGCATAAAGCATTCGGACGTTATACCTACACTAAGAAAGATCACAGAGTGGACTGATACTCAATGATATACGACAGGATATGTGCAGTAGCCACTCCAATTAGTGTCTCAGCACTTGGCATGATAAGGTGCAGCGGTGAAGGTGTTCATGATATTGTGATGCCTCTTCTGAAAGGCGTCAAAGATATGAAACCGCGCCTTGCCAGAAGGGCTGAATTCGTCTGCGTCGACAGAACTCTTGATGAAGTTGTTGCTGTATTCTTCTTCAAACCTTCTTCCTACACCGGTGAAGATATGGTCGAAATCACCTTTCATGGAAGTCCGCTGATTTTGCAAACCGCGCTTCAATGTCTCATGTCAAAAGGAATGAGGTTGGCCCTTCCCGGAGAGTTTACTAAGAGAGCTGTACTGAACGGTAAGATGGACCTGATCAAAGCAGAGTCAATAAACGCGCTGATAAGTGCACCGACATCTAAGGCGCTTGAAGCGGCCATGTCAGCATTCAAGGGAGGGCTCTCTGTTGGAATCGAGAAGCTTCGACAAAGACTCATCGAAGTGCTGGCCGAAATCGAAGTTGAGCTCAATTACCCGGAAGACCACTTATCAGACAGAAAGTCCCTCAGGAAAGAAATGGCTTCAATTTCCTCTCAGCTTTCAGAGATGGTTTCGCGAGGACAGAATGGGATCGTGCTGACCCAGGGAATAAAGACCGTGATAGTGGGAAGACCCAATGTAGGTAAGTCAACCCTCCTCAACACTCTTCTGAGAAAGGATCGAGCAATTGTCACGGATATTCCCGGTACCACCCGTGATACGATTGAGGAGGCACTCAATATCGGAGGGACTTACTTCAGGATAGTCGACACAGCTGGCATCAGAATGGATGCTGACGGGATAGAGTATCTGGGCGTGAAGAGAAGCCTGAATGTGATAGAGGAAGCAGATCTTTGCCTCTTTGTGATAGATCTATCAGACCCAAGAGAGGATCTTCATCTCCTAGAGCAATTGTCAGAGAGGATGAAAAGATACGTTGTGGTTGGTAACAAGAAAGACCTGGAGAAAGGTGAGTCGCAGTTTTCAGGATGTGATGTGAAGATCAGTGCACGATCTGGAAACGGCCTTGAAGAACTTGAGAAGACCATGAGAGAGAAGACATGGGAGCTTACAGAGCTGGGAAATGAAGAAGTCATAGTATCTGAAAGGCAGAAAAGCCTCCTCGTTGCGTGTATAGATATCCTGAATGATGCAATTGTTTCACTTGATCGAAATGAAAGCATTGATATTGCCAGTAGCCTGTTAAGCCAATCGCTCTTGTCTCTTGATGAACTAACAGGAAGAAGAGCCACCGAGGACCTGCTTGACAGCATTTTCAGCGGTTTCTGTGTGGGTAAGTAGAGGTGTATGTTATGGCTGCTATTCTATTGCTTGTCGCTTTAGCAATTACCCGGATAACGCTAGGAGCACTTCTGTATTTCTTTGCAGCAATTACTCTTATGGTTATCTACGCAGTACTGCGCAAGCACTATGAGTATTACCTTATTAAGTGGGCTCCGGTAATTGTCATCGGCATGGAACTACTGTTGCTCTCATTAGGAATTGGCCATGCCGGGCATCTTGTTGGCAGTATTTCTTCTCTAATCGTTGCTCTGCTGGTTATGGGCGATGAAAGACCCAAACAAGCCCTGATAAACAGACTGGGCTTGTCTTCTGCCAGGGACCGCAGTAGAGTGAGATCACTATTCTTCACTTACGGACAGGTTGACAAGATCGAGAAACTGGAGCTTGGAACAAGCTACCTTACGCTGAAAGATGATAGTATCTTCTTTACTATCAGGATCAAAACAAACGAGAGGGTACTTATGAAGATCGACACAGCAGATATCGAAGAGACCTATATGCGCCAGATGACATCGAAGAATCCTGTTCATTATCCGAGCACGAGAGATCTCTTCTTACCAGCTAGAAAGCTCAGGACAATTGGGAGACCTTTCTTGAGAGACTACTTCCTGGTAATCAGGACAAGAGAAGATGACTGGACATTCTTCGAAGAGCCATCTGTACTGATTGATTTGCACGAGGAAATTGAAAGAATTAGGGGGCTCCCGCCCCCTAATTCTTGATTGCCTCGGCTCCTGCTCTCAGAGCTTTCATGTTGAGATCGACTATTGAATCCTTCTTGCCACCGAATTTCATTTTCAGAGCCTTCTCAACGCTTTGCTCTGACACTGCTCCGGTCTTTGCAAGATAAGCGCCAAGAATAACCATATTAGCAGCTCTTATGTTACCAAGTCTTTCAGCAATCTTGTTTGCATCGACCTTCACAATCTCTATGTCCTTTCTTTCGGGTTCCCTGTCTACCACAGAGCTGTTTATAACAAGAAGTCCCCCGGGCTGAATCCTCTCTTCAAACTTCAAGAGGGAGGGGATATTCATCACAATTGCCTCTCGTGGTGAGTCGGTGACGGGAGAGCCTATGTGCTCATCACTAATGACAACCGTGCAGTTAGCGGTTCCCCCGCGCATTTCGGGGCCATAAGAAGGCAGCCATGTACTGAACTTGTTATCTACCATTGCTGCTGTGGCAAGAATCTGGCCGAGCAGCATTATACCCTGTCCACCAAACCCTGATGCCACGAGTACATGCTCTCTCATTTCTCATCACCGACCTTGTCGACAAAGAGACCAACCTTGTATTCTTTCTTCATGTTTTCTTCAAGCCATTCTGTGGCTTCAACTGGACTCATTCCCCAATTCGTTGGACACGTGGATAACACTTCTACCAGAGAGAAACCTAGTCCTTCTAATTGCGCTGTGAATGCCTTTTTTAGAGCCTTCTTTGTCTTTCTAATCTCCTGTGGGGTATTGACCGTTGTTCTCTCAAGGTAGGCTACTCCTCCTGTTTCCTTAAGCAGTTCACAGACATGGATAGGATAGCCATCATTTTCAGCTGCTCTGCCGTATGGTGAGGTACTTGTCTTCATTCCCAGCAGGGTAGTGGGAGCCATTTGTCCTCCTGTCATCCCGTAGATGGCATTGTTAATGAATATAGCTGTGATCTTCTCTCCTCTATTGGCAGCGTGAACGATTTCTGCTGTTCCAATAGCGGCAAGATCCCCATCTCCTTGGTATGTAAAGACCACTGAATCTTTTAGTGATCGCTTCATTCCGGTTGCCACAGCAGGCGCTCGACCGTGGGCAGCGACAGTCCCATCAACATCGAAGAACTCATAAGCAAAGACGGAGCATCCCACGGGGGCTACCATGATAGTACGTTCCTGGATTCCAAGTTCATCGATTATCTCAGCGATCAATCGATGAACAATACCGTGTTGACATCCCGGACAGTATGTAAACTCTTTACCAGAAAGTGATTTCGGCGGTTTGAACGTCTTCACTGTTGGCATTTCACTTAACCTCCTCAATGCGTTCCTTCAGAACTCTAAGCACCTCGTCTGGATTTGGAACAACTCCACCAGTTCGTCCATAGAAGTGCACAGGAAGACTGTCGCCTACTGCAAGACGAACATCCTCGATCATCTGTCCTGTGGACATCTCTACATCCAGGACGAATTTCTTGTCAGCAACTGCTTCTCGTAGGGCATCATAAGGAAAAGGCCACAATGTTACTGGTCTGAACAAACCGACCTTTATACCCTCTTCTCGTGCCCGTCTGATAACACTGCCCAGTATTCTACCCATCGTTCCAAAGCCTACTAGTGCAAAATCGGCATCTTCCATGTTGCTCGTTTCATAAAGAATCTCGTTTGCAATAATCTTCTTATACTTCTCCTGATATCTCATGTTCATCTTCTCGAGCTCATAAGGATCAATATTGAACGATGTCACTTTATGTGGTTCGCGGTTCTTCGCACCAGTGAGAGACCAGCTCAAATGATCCGACAATGATTCCAGATTCCTGAATTCTCCAAATACGACAGGTTCCATCATCTGTCCGAGCATGCCGTCTGCCAGAATGATGACAGGAGTCCTGTATTTGTCGGCGATATCAAAGGCGTCATGGACCAGTTCCACAGCTTCCTGAATGGTTCCTGGAGCAAGAACTACCGCGTGGTAGTCACCATGCCCGCCTCCTTTTGTTGCCTGAAAGTAGTCACTCTGTGCAGGCTGGATATCTCCGAGTCCTGGACCGCCCCGCACGACATTAACAAAAACACTCGGTAGCTCCGCTCCGGCGATGTAGGACATGCCTTCCTGCATAAGACTGAAACCTGGTCCAGATGTCGATGTTAGAACACGTCTACCCGTACACGCTGCGCCGTAAACCATGTTGACTGCTGAAACTTCACTCTCAGACTGCAGAAAAGATCCTCCCACTTCGGGAAGTCGCTTTGCCATGTACTCTGTGAATTCTGACTGCGGTGTTATTGGATAGCCAAAGTACAATCTGCATCCTGCTCTAATTGCCGCCTCGGCCATAGCTTCATTACCTTTGACCATGGTTTTATCAGCCATATCGATTCCTCCTATGTGGTAGCCTTTGAAGTTTCTTTTAACACGGTAATTGCGGTATCAGGACATACCATGTAACAGAAACCACATCCAATGCAATTATCGAGATCATGCTGTTCGGCAGGATGATATCCCTTGCTGTTAAAAGAACTGGAAAATCTCAGTACTTTCTTTGGACATATTTTGATGCACAGACCACAGCCTTTGCATCTGTCCGCATCGATTTCTACGAAGTTTACTGCCATTGTCAAACCTCCCAGGGTGTTTTTAGATACTTCTTCATCTGGAAAACCGGGAAACGATTGTTTAAGACTTCTATACCATTCATCACACACGTCATGATCACAGGAATCCCTGTCTCATCAGAAACCTCTTTTAGAAACTGTTCCCCTGATAGTACGTCGTCTTCTGTTGTCTCACTTCCCAGGTTAGCGTTATTGACCAGGTAATTCACAGTCAGTCGTGCTCTCTTTGATAAACTGACAAGATGATCTACGGTTTTCGCAACGGTATCTGTAAAAGGTCTGAATGGATTGACCACAAAATAGACCGCAGACTCCTGGCTCTTTATATCAGCGCTGATAGAACTCAGCACAACAGCTCCGTACTCGTTCCCTCCAGCATCTATTACAACGATAGTATCTTCAGACTGGATAACACCTCGTACCCTTGCTGGGACGATCGGCAGATCTGCAGTTCTCAAAGGACCTTTGGGAGCGATTATATCTATATCGTTATCTGCAAACAGATCTACAAGATCCCTCGATCGAAAGTATGGACTGATCACATCTGCATCAATGAGCGCGACTGCTTCACAACTCTCTTTCAGATAAGAGGCCAGATTCAGTGAGAGCTCAGTCTTTCCGCTTCCGAACATCCCCATCATAACGCTGATTCGATGATCAAACACTTGTAATTTCCTCATAGATCTTTGGCTCTTCCTGTTTCTTCAGAACCCTCAATGCAGCTGCAGCCAGCGCTTCTTCTTCGCTGCCACCTGGAATAACCTCGATCGGTGCAATAAAGGAGACCTTCTCTTCTATCCATCTGACCATGTTTTCACTATCATATGCCAGTCCACCAGTCAGGACGATATAGTCAACCTCACCTCTCAGGACCGCAGCAGTTTTACCGATCCATTTGACTATCTGGTAGGCCATTCCTCTGTAATATAACTCCCATTCTTTGTTTCCGGCAGCAATTGCCTTCTGCACCTCCTGACAATCACTGGTTCCGGTGTAAGCCACCATTCCCCCTCTACCCTTTATAAGCTCTTTGATCTCTTGTTTGCTGTACTTTCCGCTATAACAGAGTTTTATCAGCTGAGTGAGTGGGAGAGTCCCGGATCGCTCCGGAGTATATGGGCCGTCACCATTAAGAGCATTATTAACATCGACAATTTTTCCCTTCTTATGGGCCCCGATAGAGATCCCACCACCCATGTGTACGACGATGAGGTTGAGATTCTCATATCTGGTACCATGCATCGAGGCAACCTGTCTGCCGACACTCTTGTGATTCAGTGCATGCAGTATTGATTTTCTCTTGAAATCCGGGTGCCCGGAAAACCTCGCCAGGTCATCCATCTCATCTACAACAACAGGATCCGCGATAAATGCTGGGATCTCTTTTCCGGAGTCTTTTGAGAGCTCTTTTGCCAGAATAGCACCAAGATTTGAAGCGTGTTCACCATAACGGCAGCTTCTAAGGTCGTCGATCATTGACTCGGTGACACAATATGTCCCGCCTTGTAGTGGCCTGAGCAATCCCCCACGGCCGATTATTGCATCGAAACGGTCGAGCTTGAATCCTGCGGATTCCAGAAAATCTCGAATGAGTCTTTCACGGAAATGACGTTGCTCGTACAGATTGGGGTATTCAGCCAGTTCGTCAACGGAGTGTCTAATCGTCTCTTCCTTCAATAAATCAAGGCCTTCAAAAACAGCCAGCTTAGTTGATGTCGAACCCGGATTAATCACGAGTATCTTCATTTTGAGTTCTCCTTTGCAAGAATCGCGCCAAGTGAAATGGAATGCAGTCTAGTCTCTTCAGAATCAGCTCTTGAAGTGAGGATTATCGGTACCTTTCCTCCGACAATAGTGCTTGCTACTCCCGCTTGTGCAAGGAAAACCATAGCTTTATAGAAGACATTGCCTGCCTCAATATCAGGCATTATAAGAACATCTGCTTTTCCTGCAACCGGACCGTTAATACCCTTGCGTCTCGCTGCATCTTCTGAAACCGCGTTGTCCAGAGCAAGGGGACCATCAACTACCGCCCCTCTGATCTGTTTCCTTTCAGCCATCTTTGATATGATAGCGGCATCGGTTGTTGCCTGCATCTTCATACTAACCGTCTCAACAGCGCCAATCACTGCGACTCTCGGCGTTTCGTTTCCCAGTGCTCTTGATACTTTCATACTGTTCAAGATTGAATGAACCTTTTGCTCAAGAGTCGGAGCAGGAACCATTCCAGCATCCGATACAACTAACAGCCTGTCAAAACCGGCTATTTCAAAAACACTGACCAGATTCATTGTATATCCAGTTCTAAGTCCATATTGCTCTTCCAGAAAGATCCCCATCAGATCTCCTGTCTTTACGGAACCTTTCATCAAAAGGGAAGCAGATCCTTGTGCTACTGAACTGACAGCTGATCTCACACATTGCTCATTGTCCCTGCAGTGGACGACCTCATAACCAGTGTCTATACCGACTTCGTCGATGAGCTTCCGAGTCGTCTCAGAATCACCATAAAGGATAAACTCAGCAACATCTGCGCTAACCGCATCTCTCACAGCACGCAGAACGATCTCATCTGCCCCTCCAGCAACAGCTATTCTTGTTTTTGAGCCCCTTGCGAGAGCAAGAAGATCCGTAAGCTTTGAAATCACCTGCGGACCACTCCTTCTTTGAGTTTTTTTGCACGCTCTGTTCCATTCAAAACCCTTTCAGCGCCTTCAACCAAAGAAAGCAGCTCATTTTCTCCAGGCTCAACCGTAACCAGGGCAAATCTGCTCACATATGACCTTATCATCTCAACAAACCGTTCGCTGTAAGCCATTCCTCCGGTCAGCACCACTGCATCAATCTCTCCACCAGCCACGGCACACATTCCTCCGATCTCCTTGGCTATCTGGTAAGCCATCGCAGCGATGACCTGACTCACGTTGTTGTCATTTTGAGACAATTCGAAAGCCTTTCTGAGGTCGTCTGTTCCCGTATAAGCGAACAAGCCGCCCTGCTTTGTATATCTTGAGATCAGTTGCTTCTCAGAGTGCTTTCCGCTAAAAGCCATTTCTACTACATCGCCAACAGGGAGTTCTCCAGAACGATTTGGGCTGAAAGGTCCTTCATCGTTAGCATTGTTGACATCGACCATTCTTCCTTCCATCTGAAGCCCGACGGAAATCCCTCCTCCAAGGTGGACAATCACAAAGTTCAGATCAGTCAAGTCTTTCCCCATTTCTTGTGCAACTCTTCTTGCTGCAGCCTTCATGTTCAACGCATGGAGCAGGCTTCTTCTTTCTATTTGAGGAATCCCAGAGAGCCTGGATAGCTCCCAGAACTCATCTACAGAAACAGGATCAGTTATAAATACAGGCACTTTTCCCATTGACAACTCTGCACCAAGTGGCGCAGCACGGTTAGAAGGATGATCCACTGGAGAACGATGAATGAGATAGTCGACCATTTCATCGTCGACCACATACGTTCCGCTTTCCAATGGCGGCAGTATTCCTCCTCTGCACGCGATCGCATCAATTGTTGAGATATCGATTCCATTTTCTCTCAAGAAACCAACAACAGCACTTCGTCTTACTTCGATGTCATGTTCCTTTGAGACGTCTGCTGCGTGCAGTTCACCACTGTGTTCAAGCGTCTTTGTAATGACTTCCTTGCCATCACGGAATAGACCAAGCTTTGTTGTGGCCGATCCAGGGTTGATTGCAAGAACGGTGGGCATTATCTCACCCCTCAAAGGAGATCCTTTTTCTCTCCGTATTCCTGAACTGTCTCTCTCAATCTTCTAACACCTTCGATTATTCTGTCATGAGGTGGCAAACAGAATGAGAGTCTCATACTATTGGAGCATCCTCCATCAATAGTGAAGGACTCACCCGGAATGAATAGAACACCTTTTTCTTTCGCCGAATCCATCATCTCAAGTGTATCGAAACCCTCAGGTAACGTGAGCCATATGAACAGCCCTCCATAAGGTCTTGTCCACGTTGTTCCAGGAATATCACTGAACTGTTTGTCTAGCTCATTGAGCATAAGATCCTTCTTCTCTCTATAAAGAGCAATCGTGGGTTTCAGATGATCAGAGAACCTGTGGTTCATGATAAAACGTGCTGCAATTCTTTGGGTTAATGTTGGCGAGCATAGATCAGCTGCCTGTTTTGCAAGAGCCAGTTTCTTTAAAAGACTCTCATTCCCAATAACAAAACCCAACCTCATTCCCGGAGATAAAATCTTGCTGAACGTTCTGAGTAGCAGGACCTTTTCCTTGCCCGCCAGCTTGAAGATTGACGGAATGGGATCTCCCTCGAATCTGAGATCACCATAAGGATCATCTTCGATAATCCCGAAACTGTATTCGTCCGCCAGTTCGATCAATCTCTTCCTCTTCTCCAGGGAGAGTGTTACTCCAGCAGGATTGTGGAAGTTGGGAACTACGTATACAAACTTCACCTTGTGAATCAGACCGTCTCTTTTAATTTCAGCGAGCCTTTTCGCGAGAGCATCAACATCTATACCTGTCTCTGTGAGGTCCATGTACTCATGAAAATCAGATCTTACCGAAAAGGCACTTGCAGCTCCCAGATAGGCTGGTTTTGAGATGAAGTAAATGCTATCGGAATCAAGAAGAGCTTTGGAGGCAAGGTCCAGCGCACTCTGCGAACCAACAGTGATGATAATGTTGTCCTCTGTAAGCCCTGATATTCCTTCTTCTTTGCTGATCATGTCAAGATAAGCTTTCCTGAGCAGAGGATCGCCTTCAGTTTGTCCATATTGGAGGGAAACCTGATATTCGTCCCTTATTACTGAACTCGCGATATCCGCCAGGATATCCCGTGGGAATGTTCCCGGATCAGGTACTCCTCCACCAAAAGAAATTACCCCAGGGAGATTTGCTGACTTAAGAAGCTCCCTGATAATCGATGATTTCATCTTCATGGTTAACGTGGAAAACTTGAAATTCGACATGAATTTCACCTCCGCGCTCATAAGGAGCGATTTGTAGTTTTTGAGATGTCCCTGCACATAATCGTGCAAGAGCGTGCCATCCAAGCTTCAACAAACAACACACTTCCAAATAGTGACTGCTGGAGGATTCGGTAATCAAGCGTCGTAACAAACTGAAGAATTGTGCAGACTATTGCATGCAAGTTGTTGCAATCATGCAGATATTTGCATGCTCTTCCACATCACGATAATTAATAGAAGATTCAATACAGTCTCTCAATCGAAACCCCTGAGTAGAAATGTCTGAGTATCTCCGCATAGAGATAGTTCTCGGATGCCATGCTTGCTACAGAAATCTGGTCCATACCAACACCGTGCCCCCATCCAGATCCGTAGAAGAGAAAAGCCGTAAGCTTACCTCTTTCATAGATAGGGTGCACCCAGAACCTGCTGCTTTTGAGTCCGCCCAGATTCGTTCTCATTGCACTTTCTACTATCCTGACTTCTTCATCAGTAACGACTCGAACACTTTGAACCGTGCCCGCCGTCGTTCGTGAAACAGGCGTGATCGACTTGATTCCATTCATAGAAAGCCT
>LDZU01004756.1_pt1 | contig 18301 bp, 21 predicted proteins | sample 615531 | NCBI WGS metagenome assembly LDZU01 (sample SAMN03408293, study PRJNA278302) | terrestrial metagenome | isolation source: oil reservoir sample SB2 | place: USA: Alaska, North Slope, Schrader Bluff formation | collected 2011-09 | reverse complement strand
GGTCAATTGGTAAATTGTATTCATCGGTCAATGATTAATTGATTAGTATTTCTTATATTTATCTCTTGAGAATTGATAAATTAGCTAATCGGTCAATTGGTTAATTAATATCATTGGTCAATCGGCTAATTTATTAATTTGCACTTCTTGTATTTATATCTTAAAAATAGGTAAATTGGTTAATCGGTCAATTGGTTAATTATCTTAATAGGTCAATTGGTTAATTAATCTCATTGGTAAATTAGTCAATTATCTTAAATTGTCAATTGTATTAATTGTCTTAATTGGCAAATTGGCAAATCGGTAAATTGTCTTAATTGGTAAATCGGCAAATTATCTTAATCGGTAAATTGTATTCATTGGTCAATCGGCTAATTGGTCAATCGGTTAATTGGTTAATTGCTTTAATCGGTAAATTGACCAACTGGTAAATTGGTAAATTAATCTCGTTGGTCAATTAGTCTAACAGGATTTCAAGATCTGCCCTCAAAGAAGTTACCCTTAATTTTTAATTTGCAATATTAAATATTAAGGGTTAAAATTAGTCAGGAAGTTAATAAAGTTTGTAAAGTAAAAAAATGTAAACAATTCCAAAAATGAAATACAAAAATCGAGTATTAGCAGATACTATAAATAGAGCTATTAAAACATTCCCTGCGGTAGTGGTTACTGGGCCCCGGCAATCCGGTAAAACGACCCTGTATAAAATGCTTTTTTCCAGGACTCATAATTTTGTATCTTTGGAAGATCCTGATATAAGAGTGAGAGCAAAAGAGGATCCCCTAAATTTTCTAAATCAATATAAACCTCCCCTTATTATTGATGAAATACAATATTTACCCGAATTGTTGTCTTATATAAAAACTAAAATCGATAGCAATAGAAAACCCGGGCAGTGGCTGTTTACTGGCTCACAGAACTTCATTCTTATGAATAATATTTCCCAATCCCTGGCCGGGCGTATAGCAACTCTTTCTCTTTTACCATTTTCTATTTCTGAATTGGTAGATAATGCCAGAGGTACAAAAGATTTTATAAATTGGTCAAAAAATAAAAAAATAAATAAGCAAGCTAATAATAAAATTTCCCTTTCCGACTCAATATTACGAGGGTTTTATCCAGAGATTGCTACTAATAAAAAAGTTGACCGAAAACTATGGTGCAGTTCCTATATTACCACCTATTTAGAGAGAGACATTCGAAGTCTAACCAATATTGGAGACTTGAGTCAATTCGAAAGATTTTTAATAGCATGTGCCATAAGAACTGGACAGATATTAAATATATCAGAAATTGCTAGGGATATTGGCATAAGTGTGCCCACTGCCAAGAGATGGCTTTCTCTTTTGGAGACAGGGCAGCAGATATATTTACTTTATCCTTACTATAAGAATATTGGAAAAAGGATAGTGAAGAGCCCTAAAATATATTTTTGTGATACGGCCATATGTTCCTATCTTTTAGGAATACATGATAGCGAAACCTTGCTTGGCAGTCCTTATCTGGGGAACTTATTTGAAACAATGATTGTGATTGATTTTTTAAAACGTTTTCTCCATTTTGGAGACAAGCCGGCTATGTATTATTTTCGGACTCGAGATGGCTTAGAAGTAGATTTGGTAATTGAAATAGCTGGCTATTTATATTTATATGAAATAAAAAGCAGTATGACTATCTTACCTAAACATGCTGTTTCTTTAAAGAGAATGATTAATGATTTTGGGTCAATAATTAAAGAAGCTGCAATTATCTCTGGTACTGAAGATGATTTTTTAGTGCTGGATTCTATATTTAATTATAGCTGGAAAAATATTTTAACTATTTAAAGAAATTTTTAGAAAGTGGAGAAAGGAAGGATAGAAAGATTAAAAAAAGAGACAGGCTATTTTTAGCTTAACGACCAATGAAAAATTTTTCTTATCTGTCATCACAAAAAGATTCCTTCCTTTGTCCCTGCAGACTTCTCCCTCCTTTTTTCATTGCGAGGCTGCCTCTTGCCCCTTAAAAGAAGTACTTACCAGATAAATATTGACTTAAGGGAGAAAATAATTTAATATTAAGTAAAGAAAAATCTTTACTATATATATTATTTACTATTGTTATGGGAGTCAATAATATGAGGAAAACGAAAATTGTTAATATGTCCATAAATGAAGATCTATACAAAAGAATAGATGAACTGGCCAAAAAAAGAAAAACATCTAAAAGTCAAATATTCAAGGAATCCATCATGTCCTACCTTGATGACGTTAATCGTTGGGAAGAGATAAGAAGATGGGGTGAAATGATGGTAAAAAAATATGCTATTAAAGATGAAGAAGATATTGAAAAAATAAGAGAAGAATATGACCAGGAAAGTAAAAGTAAGAGCTAACCAATGTCTAAAATAAAAGTAGTATTAGATACCAATGTCTACATCTCTGCCATTCTATTTGGTGGGAAACCGGAATTGTTAATTAACTTAGGCCGGGAAAGAGCTATTCATCTATTTATTTCAGATTTAATTCTAAATGAATTTATTATGATTTTTAAGACCAAATTTAATTGGAATAATGAACAAATATATTTTTTAATGGAAACATTGCATAAAATAACCTATTTTGTTGTTCCTACAGAAAGGATAAAGGTGATAACAGCCCATAAGTTCGATAACCATATCTTAGAATGTGCTATTGAAGCAAAGGCCAATTATATTGTGTCTGGTGATAAGCATCATATTCTACCATTAAAAAATTATCATGGAATTGAGATTCTCAGTGTATCGCAATTTCTAAATAAAATAGAAGCAAGGAGCTCAGGTCTATTTTAAAGGTGGAACAGATTGGTGATTTTTTAGAATAAATTTATAGTATCGGAATTTTAATAATTTCGATACTATAAAATAATATTAAGTATTATTTCTTCAATAAGGAACAATATATTTTGATTTAATTCAGGGGTTTCAGGGGATACCTCCCCTGAATATCTTGTATAATAGAATGATATAATGAAATAGGAGAAGTAATTAAAAAATAGAAAAGGATGGATGGTACTTAGTGAGCATTAAGGGAAGCCATAGACAATATAAACAACATAACAAAAAGGGCTTAGTTACAATTTCAGGTCATTTGAGGGATGATCTTGCTAAGGGGACCTTAAATAGTATTTTAAAACAATCGGGTTTAAAGGAGGTAAAAGAGGATGGTTAAATACACTATTATTATAGAGAAAGCAGAAGGTAATTACTCTGCATACTGCCCAGACCTGCCTGGATGCATTGCTACTGGTTCTACTCCGGAAGAGACTATTCAGATGATGAAAGAGGCTATAAAATTTCATATAGAAGGATTAAAGAAGGAGAAAATTGGTATTCCTTAACCTTCTACCAGGGCTGTATCTATTGGAATAGCGGTTAATTAGTAAATCGGCAATGCTTTACTAAATCAAAATTAACAGTATTTTCTGAAATGTAGGGATTTAATTCATTGAGCCCGTCTTATCTTTAAATGTCATTGCAAGGAAGCGAAACGACCGAAACAATCTCATCTTGTATATTGATTGGAAGATTAGCAGATTGAATCCGGTCTTTTTATCTTGCTCCTCACAATCTGTTATAATATAAAAAATAATTAATGAGGCTAAGCACTAATGGACTTAAAAAAGATAATTTCTCAAGACAAATCAGAAAGGTGACAAAGGACCGTCCCCTGAATATCCATTACAAAAGGAGGAAACAATGAGAAGGGAAAATCGATCAACCTATAAAAAGCGAATAGTAATTGATCAGAAAATTCACTTTGGAAAGCCTTGTGTAGCTGGTACGCGTATCCCGGTAGAGGATGTTCTTGAATTGATTCAAGAAGGTATCCCTTTTCGGGAAATCATTGAGAAATATTATCCAGACTTGGAAATCGAGGATGTCAAGGCTTGCGCAAGATATGCAACAGAGTTAGTGCGCTCTGAAGAAATCTATGTGGAGAATTTGTAATGCGATTCCTTACTGACCATGATGTCTATTACCTTACCATAGAATGGCTAAGAAAAGAAGGACATGAAGTTGTAACAGTCAAGGAATTGGGAATGGAGAGGGCAGCTGATCGAGATCTGTTAAAGAAAGCTCGAGAAATGGATCGAGTGCTATTAACTCGGGATAAAGATTTTGGAGCCCTAATTTTTTTAGGAGAGTCAGAAGAGCATGGTTTAATTTTATTAAGGGTTACACCTCTTACGATTGATGAAGTTCATCAGGAACTTCAGCGACTCTTTAAAGAACACACAGAAGAGGAGCTTAAAAAGCTCTTCTGTGTAGTTGAGCCCAACAGATATCGAATTCGACGGTTGCCATAGGCGTAGGCTTATAGAATTTAATGGCCGCTGGAGTAATACCATACCTGAGTATTAGAGTGGTTTATCCTTATCAAAAGGATAGAAATAGTGTTATGTAGTCTTATAAAAAGGATATAAATATCTTTCCCTTTTCAGTAGCTTTTTAATTGCTAAACTGGCCAATCGGCTAATTGATTAATTTGCACTTCTTGTATTTATATCTTAAAAATTGGCAAATTGGCTAATTGGTCAATTGTATTCATTGGTAAATCGGCAAATCGGTTAATTGGTCAATTAATCTCATTGGTCAATCGGCTAATTGATTAATTTGCACTTCTTGCATTTATATCTTTAAAATAGGTAAATCGGCAAATCGGTAAATTGTATTCATTGGTCAATTGGTTAATTATCTTAATTGGTAAATTGGTGAATAGGTAAATTGGTTAATTAATATCATTGGCAAATCGGTCAATTGGCTAATTGGTAAATTAATCTCATTGGTCAATCGGCTAATTGATTAATTTGCACTTCTTGCATTTATATCTTTAAAATAGGTAAATCGGCAAATCGGGTAATCGGTCAATTGGTTAATTAATATAATTGGCAAATTGGCAAATCGGTAAATTGTATTCATTGGTCAATTGGTAAATTATCTTAAATTGTCAATTGTATTAATTGTCTTAATTGGCAAATCGGTTAATCGGCTAATTGGTTAATTATCTTAATTGGTAAATCGGGTAATCGGTCAATTGGTCAATTAATCTCATTGGTTAATCGGCTAATTGATTAATTTGCACTTCTTGTATTTATATCTTTAAAATAGGTAAATCGGCAAATCGGTAAATTGTATTCATTGGTCAATTGGCTAATTGATTAATGGATGAATTTTCTTAATTGGTCAATTGGGTAATTGGTAAATTGGTCAATTAATCTCATTGGTTAATCGGCTAATTGATTAATTTGCACTTCTTGTATTTACATCTTAAAAATTGGTAAATCGGTTAATCGGCAAATCGGTAAATTGTATTCATTGGTAAATTGTCTTAATTGGTAAATCGGGTAATTGGTCAATTGGTAAATTGCCTTCATTGGTAAATTAATCACACTGCTCTTGACATCATCCCTTATTGAGTAGTATTATTACTCATGAAAGCAAAAATAAAATAAAATAAATTACTAAAACAAAATATCATTGCAAGACGGCCTCTTGTCTCTTAACACAAGTTAAGGTACAAAAAACAACAAGAGACAGGGCGTGGCAATCTCATTACCATCCTTTCCTCTCCCTTGAGGGGAGAGGATTAAGGTGAGGGTGAGAAAATAAGTAGATTCTTAAAGTTAGGAAATCTTGGAGATGTTAGAATCAATGTTAGAATCTCTAATTACTTCTCAAACCAGAATTAGGCTTCTGCTCAAGTTCTTTCTCAATCCCGAGAGTAAGTCTTACCTGCGGGAACTCGCCGAGGAGTTTGGTGAGTCTACTAACTCTGTCCGCTTAGAGCTCAACCGTCTCACCCAGGCTGGCTTGCTTACCTCCAAGGAAAATGGTAGAACTAAAGTATACCAGGCTAATCCCCATCATCCTCTCTTCCCGGAGATTCAGAGCATGGTGCGCAAGTTTACCGGCATTGACCAGCTCATCCCCCAGATTCTTTCTCAACTGGGAGAGATTCATTCTGCCTTTATCACCGGTGATTATGCTCGTGGTATAGATTCTGGTATCATTGACCTGATATTGGTGGGCAAAGTAGATGAGCTTTACCTAAAGAAGCTTATCGATAAAGTAGAAAATCTTATTCATCGCAAAATCCGTTTTCTGGTTTTAGATGATGAAGAGCTGGAGAAGCTTAAAAGCACTTTGAAAATAGAAGAAGCCATCCCCTTATGGGGGAAATAAACCTTTGGTAAATTAATATAATCAGTAAATTGGCAAATCGGCAAATCGGTCAATCGGTGAATTATATTCATTGGTAAATCGGCCAATTAATTTGTATTTCTTGTATTTATATCTTAAAAATTGGTAAATCGGCTAATTGGTCAATTGGTAAATTGTATTCACATTGGTCAATTGTATTAATTGTATTCATTGGTAAATCGGTCAATCGGTGAATTATATTCATTGGTAAATCGGCTAATTGGCAAATTGGTAAATTATCTTCATTGGTAAATTATCTTAATCGGTAAATCGGGTAATTGGCAAATTGGTTAATTAATCTCATTGGTCAATCGGTTAATTGGCTGAATCAATCCCAATTTTCTGTAAAATTAAATGGCCATCCACGCCCAGGATCTTACGGTGTTCCTTCTTCTCTACGCCTAGGGTAAGAAGTAAAGGAGAAGAGACTACCTGGTGGTTTTCTCGGACCAAGAAGTAAACGGTGGCGGTAAAAAGATAAAGGTAATAGTCTTTAAGCTTCTCTTCTGGCCAGCGTTTAATCTGGGGTCCAGTTCTTGGGTGATTCTACTTACTGTAGACTTAGAATAGATAAGATCGGGGGATAACTTCCCGATAATCTTTTTTACCCGGTGGGTAGAGACACCGCGAGTAACCCTCTGACCGATAGTAGCCAGCAAGGCCTTTTCGCTTCTTGGGTAATTTTCCAATAATTGGGTCGGAAAGGCAAAATCTCGGATTTGGGGTTTAGCCAATAAGAGGCTGCCTACTCGGGTATGAAAAGAACGGGGCTTGTAGCTTCCTCTCTTTGCCTTTCTTTGGATATTATCTCTCTGGTAAGATAATACACCTACTTGTTGATCTCTTTCTTTTTCCATAAGTTGTGGCCTAATGGTTTTTACTATCTCCTTTAGGAAGTCTCCATCTTTAGAAAGTGCCTCTTGCCAAATTATCCTTATTGACTTACTATTTAGTTGGGTCATCTAGAATTAGTCCTCCTTAATATTTATTAGATTATCATCTATTTATTAGGAAGGCTCTTGATGGCCCATTGCAAGTTATTATTTAAATCAACTTTTTTACTTTTACAGAAAATATAGCACACACTCTAAAGTATCAAAGCGTAGATTATAAGATTATAAGAAAAAAACTGGAATAAGGTTCAATATGTCTAAGCAAATTAATCTAAAAAAATTTACTTGGGATTATCCAGAGAAAAATATTTCAGAGAAAGAATTTTTAAATTGTCCGGAGCTAATCTCTCGAGTATTGAAATATGGGAATATTGAGGAGTGGGCTTGGTTGGTTAAAAAGATTGGTAAAAAAGGTCTTAGTGATTTTCTGAAAAATAATGCCTATAAGCTTGATGATAGAACCTTTAACTGGTGGAGGATTTATTGTGGATTTGACTATACTTTCCCAAAAACAACGAGAGGTATTGGAAAGATTGAGGAAATCAATCCTCTTAAATAATTCTTTTTATCTTGCCGGTGGCACTGGACTTGCTTTAATATTAGCGCATCGAAAATCCGTAGATTTTGATTTTTTCTCAGAAGTAACTTTTTCTCCCTTGAAATTAATCAAGGAATTAGAAAAACATTTTCCGGAGGATCAGATCTCCCTGATAGAGATGGAAGAGGATACCCTGATTGTCTCTTTAAAAAAGGTGCTGACTTCGTTTTTCTATTATGATTATCCCTTGGTGAAACCATTAATCTGGGAAAATTGCTTAAAGATTGCTTCACTAGAAGATATATCGGCTATGAAAGTGATTTCTATTATGCAAAGGGGGTTAAAGAAAGATTTTATTGACTTATGGACAATTTTAAAAGAAACAGAATATTCCATTAAAGATATATTATCTTGGTGTAAGAAGAAATATGGTTCAGCTTTCTCCGAATCTGTTGCCTTGAAAGCCTTAACCTATTTTAAGGATGCGGAAAAGGAAGATACGCCAGAGGGAGTAAGATATAATTTTTCCTGGGATGACATAAAGAAAGACTTTATAACTTTATCTTGTGAATATTTCAACCAGCAAATAAAACCACAAAAATGATTAAGTTTGTTTAGAAACAAAAGGGGGAACAAAAGGGGACATACTACTTATTGCAAATTATCCTAATTGGCCAACTGTATTTTAATTGGTTAATTGGCCAATCGGCCAATCGGTGAATTATATTCATTGGTAAATTGGCTAATTGGTCAATTGGTTAATTAATCTCATTGGCCAATTGGTAAATTAATTTGCATTTCTTGTATTTATATCTTAAAAATCGGCAAATTGGCAAATTGGTCAATTGGTTAATTAATCTCATTGGCAAATTGGCCAATCGGTTAATTGTCTTAATCGGTTAACTGGCCAATTGATTAGTATTTCTTATTTTTATATCTTTAGAATTGGTAAATTGGTAAATTGGCTAATTGGTCAATTGGCAAATTAACTTCATTGGTGAATTAATCTCATTGGGTGATTGGCTGATTGGAAGATTGGTAAATTAAAATAGATTGGTCGATTGGAAGATTGGCCGATTGGAAGATTGGAGGATTGATTCCTTGTCAACCATAAAATCATTTGAAGACTTACCTGTCTGGCAAGACGCCCGTAAATTTACAAATAAAATATACAGTTTAACTAACAAATTCCCTAAAGAAGAATTGTATGGTTTAACTTTACAAATAAGAAGAGCTACCGTATCTATTATGTCCAATATAGCTGAAGGTTTTGATAGAAGATCAGATAAAGAGCTTTCAAATTTTTTATCTATGTCACGTGGTTCTTCCTCAGAAGTTCAGAACGATCTTTATATTGCTTTAGATTTAAATTATATATCTCAAGATGAATTTAATCAGTTTTATCAAGAAGCAAAGAAAATAGCCAAACAAATAAATGGTTTAATGACTTATTTAAAATCTGGCAATTGATTTTAGTGTTGGATTTGTTTTTGAATTTGATTGGGTGATTGGTTGATTGGAAGATTGGTAAATTAAAATAGATTGGTAAATAGGTAAATTGGCTAATTGGTCAATTGGCAAATTAACTTCATTGGTTACATTACAAAAATAGTATATACACATATGGTAGGTTTAACATGGATAAGGTTTTAGATAAAATTCTTTCTGGTATAAACGATAGTAACATAAGATTTCATGATTTAAGAAAACTATTGTTAAAGTGTGGTTTTTCTGAACGAGTTAGAGGTGACCACTACATATTCACCAAAGAAAACATTGGTGAAATTATAAATTTACAGCCACTTAAAGACGGAAAGGCAAAACCATATCAGATTAAGCAGGTAAGAAATTTATTTTTAAAATATAAATTTCATTTAGAGGAGGACTAAATAGTGGAAGATTATATAAAATATGAAATGGTTATCTACTGGAGCAAAGAGGATGATACTTTCGTAGTAGAAGTACCTGAATTACCAGGCTGTATGGCTGATGGTAAGACCTACGAAGAAGCCATAAAAAACGCCCTTATGGTGATTAGAGAATGGATAGAAACTGCCCAGGAACTGGGTAAAGAAATCCCCAAACCAAAGGGAAGATTACTTTATGCTTAGCACTTAGTCAGAGTGCTAAGCAGCTAAGCAGCAACTGGTTAATTGGCCAACTGATCAATTAATTAATTTGTTTTTCTTGTATTTATATCTTAAAAATTGATAAATTGTATTCATTGGTCAACTGATCAATTGTATTAATTGTATTCATTGGCAAATTGGCAAATTGGTCAATCGGTTAATTAATCTCATTGGTAATTTTATTTTAAAAGGAGGATTAGAGTTTTGGAAAAACCCACATTGGTATTTACTGGCATTGTTATTAAAGAGACAGAAGGTTGTAGTTCTTTATGTTTAGAGCTTGATGTAGCGTCTCAGGGTGAAACCCAAGAAGAAGCTAAACAAGGCCTTATAGAGGCGGTCACCCTTTACTTAGAAACTACCATAGAAAGTAATTTACCTTTAATTCGTCCAGTTTTAGAAAGAGATAATCCCATAAATACTAGACCTGATGATGTAGTAGAAATTTTTAAAATGAAAATTGACTTTCAAGTCCAAGCTTATGTCTAAATTACCTATTATTGATTCAAAAAAATTATTAAGAATTTTGCTTAGAATGGGCTTTCTTGAAGTCAGAAGTAAGGGAATCCATTTATATCTTGAAAATAGGTAAATTGGTAAATCGGCAAATCGGTCAATTGTATTCATTGGCAAATTGTATTCATTGTTCCTTGAAACGCCCAATATATAAAGGTTACAGAGTACCTTTAAAAAACTAATAAAAATTTCGTAAGGAAAATAGCTTCAAAATAAGTAAAAAAGTGCCAAAAATGCTATTTTTAACTCTTGAAAACCTTGCTACATAAGGCTTTCAGACGGGAATCGCTTATAAAGCCTATAACGCATTTTTTTAAGGCAATTAAGGTAAAACCCTTTGAACTTTAAAATGAAGCTTAAAATGACCTTATTATAGATACAGCTCAAAAGGCTTATATTATAAGGTTTTTAACGGTATAGTAGTTCAAATATTGACTATAAACTTGTATTTAACACTAATTTCAGACTCGATTAACCAATTGAGTGATTGATTGATCAGCAGATAGATAGATTGGGAATTATTTTGATTGGCTGATTGGCTGATTGGCTGATTGGAAGATTGGTAAATTAAAATAGATTGGCTGATTGGCAGATCGGACGATTGGAGGATTGATTCCTTGTCAACCATAAAATCATTTGAAGACTTACCTGTATGGCAAGACGCTCGTAAATTTACAAATAAAATATACAACTTAACCAATAAATTTCCTAAAGAAGAATTATATGGCTTAACCTCACAAATAAGAAGAGCTACAGTATCTATTATGTCTAACATAGCTGAGGGCTTTGATAGAAGATCAGATAAAGAATTATCAAATTTTATATCTGTGGCACGTGGTTCTTCTTCTGAGGTAGAGAATGATTTATATATCGTTCTCGATTTAAAATATATTAATCAAAGTGAATTTAATCAGCTTTATCAAGAAGCAAAAAAGATAGCCAAATAAATAAATGGTTTAATGACTTATCTAAAATCAGGTAAGTAGATTGTTTTTGAATTCAATCGGTTGATTGGCTGATCGGTAGATTGGCCGATTAAAATAGATTGGCTGATTGGGTGATCAGTAGATCGGAAGATTGTTTTTTGATTGGCAGATCGGCAGATTGGGCGATTGGTTGATTAAAATGGATTGGAAGATTGGTAGATTGAATCAGATAAAATCTCCCATCCTGCTTGATTTAAGAAATCTCTACGAACCTGCAAAAGCAAAAGAATTAGGTTTTGTCTACGAGGGTGTAGGAAGAAAATAAAAAATAAGAGGAAAAAGGACCTTTGAATAAAATAAAAAAAGTTTATAACAATTTAATAACACCTGGCGAGACCCTTTCTCAAAAAGTAGTAAAAGGCGGCTTTTGGGTATTTTTTCTTAAAATAGTTAATCGTGGATTTAGCTTAATTAGGTTGATTATTCTTGCCCGTATACTTTCACCAAATGATTTTGGTTTAATGGGTATTGCTATGCTTACTATGTCCACATTAGAGACATTTTCTCAAACAGGATTTCAGCAAGCCTTAATTCAAAAGAAAGAGGATATAAAATCTTATCTTAATTCTGCCTGGACTGCTTTAATTTTAAGAGGATTCATCCTCTTTATAATATTGTATTTTATTGCTCCTTATGCAGCAATTTTCTTTAATGCACCAGAGGCAAAACCAATAATAAGAGTAATTGGATTTTCTATCCTTTTTGGAGCATTTACTAATATCGGTGTTACTTATTTTAAGAAAGAACTAGAATTTAATAAAGAATTTATCTATCAATTCTCTGGAACTTTAGCGGATTTTGTTGTTGCGGTTTCAGCTGTTTTAATTTTGAAAAATGTTTGGGCACTTGTTTTGGGTTTACTCGCGGGCAATGCAATTAGATGCTTTGTGAGTTATTTAATACATCCTTACAGACCTCATTTAAGTTTTAACTTAGGAAAAGCGAAAGAATTATTTGGTTTTGGAAAATGGATTTTGGGTTCAAGTATTATTGTTTTTTTAGCTACTCAAGGCGATGATATTTTTCTCGGCAAAGTCCTGGGAGTTACTGCACTTGGTTTCTACCAAATGGCTTTTCGTTTTGCAAACCTGCCAGGTTCAGAGATTGGTGTATTATCAAGGATAGCATTCCCTGCATATTCAAAGTTACAGGATGACATTCCAAAACTAAGGAGCGCTTATCTCAAAATGGTGAGATTTGTTACATTCCTTTCCACACCTTTTGCTGGTGGAATATTTATGTTAGGCCCAGCTTTCACGCATATATTTTTGGGAGATAAATGGATGCCCATGATTTCGGCATTAAGAATATTAGCCATTTCAGCAGTAGTTAGAGTGATGGTTGGTACCGGCGGTGCTTTATTCAATGCAGTGGGAAGGCCAGATATTGATTTTAAGATGAATCTCGCCAGAGTAAGTACCTTAGCTGTGGCAATATACCCACTAACTATGTTATGGAAAATTTCAGGTACCTCCCTGGCTGTACTTTTTGCTGTTTGCGCTTGTATACCGATATGGATTATTGGTTCTAGAAAGGAAGCTGAAGTTGAAATAAGGGATTACTTAAATATACTCTTACCTTCTTTAATTGGTACTGTTATAATGTCTGCTGTTATATTTGCTCTCGGAATGGTTTTTAATCAATTTGAATTGGTAGGATTTCTTGTTTCTGTGGCTGGTGGCGCTGCGACTTATCTAAGCTTTATTTTTATAATCCAAAATATCTCAAATTATGCAGTGTTTAAAGATATCAAATTTATATTTAATTCATTAGGTTTAAAAGATAGGACAGAATTATGAAGAAAAAGATAGCCAATTGCCTAAAACATATCCTTCTTAAAAGAAAGAAAAACTTGGGAGAACTTTTTTTAATAAGTGTTTTTTCTTTGTTTTATCCAGAGAAGATGGAAAGGTTAAAGAAATCTTTACAGGAATTTTTACTGAAGCGCAGAATAGCTATAATATCTCCTTCTGATTCTGAGCCAAATTTATATGATCGTTTGCAGTGGGGTGATTATTGGGTTAAATATGAATTAATCAAAGCTTTTGGAGAAATGGGGTATATCGTTACCGATATAGAACCAGATATCGTTATCCATCTGTTTGGAACGCCGGCCAGATTACCTAAAAGAGCATACAAAATTATCTGGGTATATAGTCATCCTGATATGGTCAATGCGAAATTATTAAGACAATATGATAAGATATTTTGCTTATCCTCTTTCTTTGCTGAAAAGATTAAGCAAATGGGATTTGATACTGAATTTATGATAGGAGCGACAGCAAAGAAGTCTATTAAAAGAGAAATAAAGTATGATGTAGTATTTGTTGGTAATGCTCGACTAATGCCTGGAGGAAGGAAAATTGTTCGAGATATAGGAGAAACCCCTTATAACTTTAAGGTTTGGGGAAAGGGGTGGGAAAACATATTGCCTGAAAAATATTATGGTGGGAGATATATAGACTACACAAGGTTAAATGAACTTTATAGTTCTTCTCTAATTACTCTGAATGATCATCATAAAGATATGAGCCGAGAGGGCTTTGTAGCCATGAGAATTTTTGATATATTGGCCAGTGGCGGATTTTGCATTTCTGATAAAAATTCTGGAATTGAGGAGATATTTGGAGATGCCGTTCCACAATATGAATCTCCTAAGCACCTAAAAGACCTTATTGATTTTTATGTTAATCATCCAGATGAAAGAATAAAATTAATGGAGAAGGGAAGAGGAATTGCTCTACAGCATACCTGGGAGAAAAAAGTAAAGAAGTTTTTAGACGTGATAGATAAAAGAAAATTGGGAGGTAGAAAATGAGGTACGTTCGAAGAGTGGTAAAAAGAGCATGGGAATCTTACAAGGCGCGGGGATTTTTGGACTTTATTGAAGCTGTCTCAGCTTATCTTTTGAAGAAGTATCGACTAAAGCGGTTTCAACTTTCTCCTTTTTTGAAAACTAAAGTTATTGGCCCGGGAAGGAGGATATTCTATATAGATTATTTTAGTCCTGAAAACTCCAATTTTTATTGGTTAAAGGCTTTTCGCAAATTCGGCAAGGTAAGGATATTCGATATTGTTAAAGAGGATCGAGAATTGCTCAGGGAAAGAATAATGAGTTTTAACCCTCATCACATTCACTTGGGTGGAAGCGTAAAAAGTGGCATGGTTCCGCTATCACTCCTTTCCGATGTCAAGAGGGAATTAGGTTGTACCATATCTGTGTTCTATGGAGATTGCCCAAGCTCGCCCTACCATTCCGAACTAGCAAAGGTTGTTAACTATATCTATGTGTCAAATAAAACACATGTCAAAATAAACGAAGAGAAAGGGATAAAAAACTTCAAATATATGCCCTGTCCTACAGATCCTAGTATCTTCAACGAGCAAAAATGCAAGAAGGTTTTCGATGTAGTTTTCATTGGGAATAATAATCAACCCTCCCGATTACCTATATTAAGAGAGTTGGCAGATAATTTTAATCTCATAATTTTCGGTAATGGCTGGGAAGAAACCGGACTTAATTACGGGAAACCTGTCTATGGCAGAGAGTTTAGCAAGGTTTGTAGCGAATCGAAAATATGTATCGGAATTTTGGATCCAAAATGGACAGAATTGGAGGCCTATTTCTCAAATCGTTTAGTTAATACCTTAGCCACAAGGTCTTTCTATATCCAGCGTTATACCCAGGGGTTAGAAAATGTTTTCACTAACCGCAAGCATTTAGTTTGGTATACTGATGAAAGTGAACTAACCAGACTTATAAAATATTATCTTAACAATAAGAAGGAAAGAGATAAAATTGCTACTGAAGGGCAAAAAAGGATTTACGAGTATTATACTTACGAAAAAAGTGTAAAGAGGATTCTCCAGGATACAGACCAAGAACAAAAGTTAAAATTACATTTAGGTTCAGGGTCCAGCCACTTAAAAGGTTATGTCAACATCGATAAGCATAATCAAAACAAACTTGACAAAGATTGGCAAGAAGCTTTGGCAAACCCTGTAAGAAGAAAGGGGAGATTTTCTCTTCAGTGGTATAAAGATCATCCTATTACTGAGGAACTCTTAAATAGTAATGTGTTAGAAGGAAAGGTCATAGATTTAGGATGTAGGATAGGGGTACGAGCATTCTTAGCTGCTCAGAAGGTTAAGGAAAGTGAAATAATCGGTGTAGATGCTTCTCGATACGCAATTCAATATGCTACTAATAATTTCAAACTTTCCAATTTGCGTTTTTCTTATGCTGATCTCTTGAAATTACCTTTTAAAGATCATGCCTTTGATAATGCCTATATGCTCGCGGTTATAGAGCATATAGCTGATACCAACGCTCTTCTTGGAGAGGTTAAAAGAGTGCTCAAATCTAACGGAAAATTATTTTTATCTGTAACAGATAGAGACTATCATAGCAGTCCTGATCACGTTCACATTTTTTCAAAGAAATTTCTTAAAAAAATTCTAATTCAACATGATTTTGAAATATTAGATATATATGTAAAAGAACATATTATATTTGCTTTAGCAAAGGTTAATCAAATTAAAATTTATAATAAAAATTAAAAGGAGGGTTATCTAATGCAATTATTTAAACCGAATATTTCGGAAGAAGCTATTAAAGCAGTTATTGAAGTATTAAGGTCCGGCTGGATTGGTTTAGGTCCAAAAACTAAAGAATTTGAAGATAAATTTGCAAAATATGTAGGAGCGAAATATGCTATAGCTCTTAATTCTTGTACCGCAGCATTACATTTAGCTCTAATAGTAAGTGGGGTTAAAGAAGGTGATGAAGTAATTACTACACCTCTTACTTTTATATCTACAAACCATGTTATTTTATATCTTAGGGCAATTCCTGTTTTTGCAGATATTAATCCAAAAACATACTGCATAGATCCAAAGAGTATAGAAAGAATGATTACCAAAAAAACAAGAGCGATAATAGCTATGCATTATGGTGGGCATCCTTGTGATTTAGAAAAAATTTATAAGATAGCAAAAAAATACAATTTGAAAGTGATTGAAGATGCAGCTCATGCTTGTGGTTCTTCTTATGAAGGGAAAAAGATAGGGTCCTTCGGTTTAACTTGTTTTAGTTTTCATGCAGTCAAGAATCTACCTACAGGCGATGGAGGTATGATAACTACAAATGATGAAAAGAAATTTAAAAAATTAAAAAGACTGCGCTGGCTTGGAATAGATAAAGACACTTATACCAGAACAGATCAAGATGATAAAAAACCAGGTGCCTATGCTTGGAAATATGATGTGCCAGAATTGGGATATAAATATCATATGACTGATATAACGGCCGCCATTGGTATCGAACAGTTGAAATTGTTAGAGGAACAGAATGCCTATAGGCGAAAATTGGCTGCTATTTATAATAATGAATTAAATCATAGAGATATTATTGCCTTACCTTATGTTTTTCCTAAAGTAATTACTTCTCAACACTTATATGTAATTCAAGTTAGAAGACGGGAGGACTTAATTAGGAAATTAAAAAATAATGGTATAGCTCCAGGAGTTCATTATATTCCCAATAATATTTTTCCTATGTATAGAAATTGTCGAGCTGAAGTAGATAATGCAATGGAAGTATCAAAAAATATTTTATCATTACCAATGCATACTCTAATTACAGAACACGATATACGAAGAGTAATTAAAATAATTAATGCAGGATGGTGAGATGGAATTAAAATTAATACCTTTAAGAAGAAAATATTTAGAATTCATAAGACAAGTTAGAAATGATCCATTGATAAACAAATATCTTTTTACTAATATTCACATTTCTAAAGAGGAGCAGGAAAGGTGGTATAAGCAACGATACCTAAGAGATAAAAATTATCTGATATTTATTGCCCTTGATGATAAAACTCCAATTGGTTATGGACAGATAGTTCATATAGATAATTTGAATTATTCTTGCGAGTTAGGATTTTGTATCAAACCTGAATTTCAAGGCAAAGGGTATGGAAAAGCTCTTGTTGATAAATTAGTTAACCATAGTTTCAATGTACTAAAGATGCATAGAATTTATTTAGAAGTTTTTGTTGACAACGAAAGAGCATTGAAATTATATGAAAAATATGGATTTAAGAAAGAAGGAATTTTAAGGGATAAAATTTTAAAAAATGGAGTCTTTAAAGATGTTTTAATTATGAGTATCATTAATAATAAAAGAAACGATAAAATTAATTGAAAATAAATTTCGTATCCTCCTTAATAAGATTACAAGGTTCTCGTTTCGGTGATTAAATCTCCATTCTACTTCTTTCAAGTAGAGGGGAAAATAAACCTTGGGAATACCACGGTAATGGTATAGCCAGTGTTTAGCAAAGGACCAGAATCCTTCAATGCCATTCATATGGTTTCTACCTTTTGGTATGCCTTTTTCCTTTAATATTACCACATGATTACCACGGATTGGTAAAAAGGTATAAGCAAACCAGTCATCGGTATAGTAGAGACTACCTGCTTTAGTATATTTGGTAATATAGGGCTGCATAGTCTCCTTGGCACGGGAGGTAATAGGAAAAGTAAGCACTTTATCGTTTCTCTGATAGATACCAAATACGATCCATTTGCCAGTTGCTCCCCAGCCACGTTTACCAGGCCTTCTACCACCGAACATGGTTTTATCCATTTCAATCTCACCGGAGAGAGGTTTGAGATCTTTTATAATATCCTGGTAAATCACCTCTCTTAGATTACGAAACCATCTTAGTATAGTTGGCTGACTATAAGGCACCTGAAATCTTAGACGATAAGCAGGAACACCAAGACAAAAATAATCCACTAAGCGGCCTTTCCAGTAAGGTGAAATGCGAGTCTTTTTCCAGACATTTTTAGACATTTTTCTGGTCAGGCCACAGCTACTACACCTGATTTGACCGGTAGAAAGATACCACCATTTTTTGCTGCCGCAGCGAGGGCATGTTTTCATATTCTCTTTATACTGATTTATCAACAGTTTTTCAAGGTTCTAAGTGCAACTTTGTTTTATCATTACC
>LDZU01010464.1_pt1 | contig 18323 bp, 14 predicted proteins | sample 615531 | NCBI WGS metagenome assembly LDZU01 (sample SAMN03408293, study PRJNA278302) | terrestrial metagenome | isolation source: oil reservoir sample SB2 | place: USA: Alaska, North Slope, Schrader Bluff formation | collected 2011-09 | reverse complement strand
ACATCACTCTTCATTCCATCTACAAATTCCTGCGCATCATCCACATCCTGTTTCCAGTCCATCAATTTTCGCAGCCAGTTGATGCGCTGCTGATAGGAATCAGTGAACGGCTTTTTCTCTTTATATAACCAATGCGCGGCGATGCCAAATTCCGCGTTCTGATTCATCTCGGGAGTGCGAATCTGTACTTCCAGCGTTTTGCCATCCGAATAGAGAACTGCTGTGTGCAACGAACGATAGAAATTATCCTTCGGCGCGGCGATATAGTCATCAAACTCATTTGGAATGGGACGCCAGTGGGTATGGATCAATCCGAGTGCAGCGTAGCAGGAAGGGATATCGGGCACTATCAGGCGCACACCACGCAGGTCGCGCACCATCTCGAAAGGCTGCCCCTTATCAACCATTTTTCGGTAAATCGAATAAATGTGTTTTGGGCGGCCTGTGATCTCCGCTTCGATTTTGCCTTTCTTCATTAATGCGTCCAGATCGTTGATAATGAGAGCAATTTCCGCTTCGCGATCTTTCCGGCGGTCAGATAATTTTTGGGCAATTTCTTTATACATATCCGGTTTCAGATAGCGCAGCGATAGATCTTCCAACTCCCACTTGAGCTGCCAGATTCCCAACCTGTTTGCGAGCGGAGCAAAGATATCCAGAGTTTCTTTGGCAATGCTGTAACGTTTCTTTTCCGGCATATGACTCAATGTACGCATGTTATGCAAACGGTCAGCCAATTTGATCACGACCACACGGATATCATCACCCATTGCGAGAAGCATTTTTCGTAAAGTCTCGGTTGCTAACTCATGACGCCGGCTGCGGACGAAGGTGGAATCTGGGCTTTCATCTTCTTCATCATCTTCCACTTTAGATGAATCTGCCTTCTTCTCTAATTTTTTTGCCACCTGATCTGCCCTGGAAACCCGTGGCAGATTTGTCAATTTTGTAACGCCATCCACCAATTTGGCGATTTCACTACCAAATTTATTTTCCAGGTCATCCAGTGTAATGGAAGTATCTTCAACCGTATCATGCAAGAGGCTGGCTGCAATCATTTCGGGCGGAACTTGAAGATCAATCAAGATCTCAGCGACTGCCAGACAGTGAGTGATATACGGTTCGCCTGAAAGGCGCTTTTGCCCTTCATGTGCTTTCTCGGCAAATTTATAAGCACGGTTAATCAAGTCACGATCTACGACCGTGTACGCTTCCGGTAATTTTGAGAGCAGAGTATCGATATCCATGGTAAATTGTTAATTGATTACGCCTAAGTATAATCTTCAATTTTTAAATTCGTTTCATAAGATTGACTATTCCTCAAAATTACATACTATTTCGTGTAGATCAATCTCCATAAATGAGTTAAATATCAAATCAGCTTTACTGATATCCATATTGACCGTTAGAGGATTTGGCACCGCAATACAGTACATCCCTGCATTCTTTGCGGCTAAGATTCCATTCGGCGAATCCTCAAAGACGAAAACTTCCTGTGGCAGGAATCCCCAGTTCCTAAGAACAAGGTTATATAATTCGGGATCTGGTTTTGAATTCGAGACATCATCTCTAGTACAGACAGGATCGAAAAAATGTTCCAGATTCAAATTTCGAAGATGACCAGATACCCAAATTCTATAAGAATTGGATGCTATTCCCAGTTTTAATCCTGAATCTCTTGCAGATTGGATGATTTCCCGAATTCCTTCACGTGGATTATCAAGGAAGCCAGAATTTGAAAAAAGTTTTTCGTATTCAGATATGGCAAATTCAATTTCATCGTTCGATAATCCCAAATCGCGCATAAAGCCATGCACAAAGTGATTGTCAGTAGCATGGCCAACGTTGTGCAGATATCGATCCAGTGGAAAAATGAGACCAAATTGTTGGAACACTTTTTCCCAGATTAAGACTTCGGAAGTCTCTGTATCAAGGATCAAACCATCAAAATCGAAAATAATCCCTTTGATTTTCATGATCATTAAAAAATAAAATTTGATAATCCCAATTCTTGCTGTAAATAGAGAATATCTTTTCGAAGATTCGTATTGACCGGTACCCCTTGTACGGTGATGATTTTCTCCATTTCAAATTCTTTCTCACCAGCGGTGAAAATGCGCGCTTCTCCGGGAGCTCTGCGTGTGGAACGCAGCGTGCGCAGCAGATCCCCGATATTTTTTTTGAATTCTTCAACAGGCAGAAAACTTTTAATATCCATTGCCATAAAGAAATGGCCAACTTTAAAGCGGGTGGGATTGTTATTTTCATCCAAACCAGAAAGTTGAAATAAAAATGCTCCGCTTTGTAAGGCAGAGGATAGAATCTCGACAATAGTGGAAAGGCAATAGCCTTTATGTCCTCCCGTCAATTCACTTTCTCCACCCAGTGGGAGCAGCGCAGCATTATCGAGAATGATCTCCTGCAGAATTTGGTTTGCGTTGGTCATCGAATGATTATCCTGATTTATGACCCAACCTGCCGGAACAGGCTTTTCCGCGCGAGATAAGACTTCGATCTTCCCACGCTGAGTAATCGAAGTTGCTCCGTCATACAAAAATGGGCATTCCTCATCTGTCGGCGCACCAAAACTGATCGGATTGGTACCCAGGGTGGGTTGGGTTCCATGCGTTGGAGAAACGCACGGGCGCGCATTGGTGAAGCTCATTCCGATCATATTCTGCTGTACAGCCATCAAGGGATAGTAACCATCAATGCCAAAATGGGTTGAATTTCGCACGGCAACTGCGCCCATCCCTAATTCCTTGGCTTTGTTGATTGCCAGCTGCATGGATTTTGAGGCGATTACCATTCCCAACCCGTGGTTGCCATCGATCACAGCGGTAGTGGGCGATTCTCGCACGATTGTCAGGTTTGATTTTTTTTCGATCAAACCATCTTTTATACGGTCATAATACATACGGAGGCGCCCAATGCCATGCGATTCGATCCCACGCAGGTCAGATTTGATAAGCACATCTGCACAGATTTTTGCATCCTCTTCAGGGATCCCAGCTTTGCTGAACACAGCGATCATGAATTGATAAAGCAACTTAACAGGTACATGCACAGAATCTTGTTCCATTGATAATCCTTTAATCCAATTAATATTGGATTATTTTAACATCTCTATATGCGATATTGACCTGGAAAGCGAAAGATTATCAAGGATTTGTTTTTGTGTTTTATCTAATGATCCGGTGATTGTGCTGGCTAATAATTCTCCGACACCTGGTCCAAGCATAAAACCCTGGCCGCACATCCCAGCTGCCAGTATCATCCCGGGCACTTCAGGAACGGAACCCAAGAATGGGGACCCATCGGGGGTCATCGGATAAAGCCCGCGCCATGTTCTGCGGACACGGATATTCTGCAATCTCGGGATCAGAGATAGGAGCCTTTTGGCTGCTGTGGGGAGGAATTCTGAGGTAACCTGGGTATCGAATCCCTGAATGGGCGGGTCAGGCGAATAACAAAATAAGACCTGTCCGGTGGCATGCTGGTAAAAGTAGAAATTCGAAGTTTTTCCCATGGGTCGAATATCTACAATCATCGGATTCAGAAAAGTCCGGACCGGTTCGGTTATTCCGGCTTCATGAGATTCGGGATTCATTGGAACGTCAATTCCTGCCAACTTTGCGATTTTTCCCGCCCATGCCCCGGCTGCATTGATCACAACCTCAGCAGCATACTGACCATGGGTTGTCTGTACTCCGATTATTTTTTCATTTTGTTTAGTGAAACCTGTTACCGCTTCATTGAAGTGAAATGCAGCATTGAAAGTGCTGGCATGTTTGTAAAATGCGTATAGAGAAAGGAGGGGTGATGCATGCCCATCATCCGGAGAATAGGTACCTCCTAAAAGCCCAACCGGATTCAGATCAGGTACCACATCCAGAAGGGCGTGTGCATCGAGCCAATCAATGTTCATCTTCCAGGCTTTTTGTTTGAGTAAGAGTGATTTCAAACTTCGGGCATCCTCATCCCGATACACTGCATAGACATAACCGCCTTTTCTCCATTCGATTTCGTCTCCATATGCGTCTTTCCAGGTGGAAAATATCTGAAGACTGCGCTGGCACAGCCAGGCTTTGGATTGATCCGAATGCGTTGCACGAATTCCCCCGATGGCTGATTTATTGGATGCCTGCCCGATGCTGGGTCCGTTATCCAAAACAAGTACTTTTACCCCGGTTTTGGCAAGGAAAAAAGCGGTCGGGACGCCAATCGAACCTGCGCCGATAATAATTACATCGAAACATTCACGATTCATGGTGGTCTGGCTCACTTCCATTTGCATTCGGTTCAAGGAAGGATTGTAAAGATACTTCCAAGGCAAGAGGCCTCTTTGAGAGGGAAATGATTTCTGGCTGTGCAATACCCTCTTCTTTCATTATCTGTATGATCAAGGACTCACAGGTTTTACCACCGCAGGCTCCCATCCCGGCTCTGGTGATGGCTTTGATCAAATTCAGATCACGAACACCGCTGCGGATGAGATCGCGAATTTCGCGATCATTAACTCTTTCGCAGCGACATAGAATAGTTTCATTTTCGATTCTGAGGTTTTCTTCTTGAACACTGCCAATCGTTGATATAGTTTTCAGTTGAATGCCGGCTATTCTTTCTGCAATCTCCACCGGCACGATCAGTTTTATCAGAGAAGTATGATCCATCTTCGCGGATTGAGATACATTGATCACTTCGGCAATGCCGATCACTCTACCTTCCCGATCTGTTACCGGAAACGAACGACCTATAATTTCATTTTTATCTATCGAAAGTTCGTAGGGGAGTGTTACAACAGGGAAGAGAGCATCTTTGCGATAATCGACCAGTGTGATGGCTAATCCGGGGCAACCGATCACACACTGGGCGCAGCCAACACACTTCCCATCCGGATCGACAAAATCAGGAATGGCCATAATATCATCAGCAGGTATCTGAATAAGATGCTGGACACAAAGACCTGAACAGGGATTGCAGGGAATTTCCTGAACGCAGTGAAAAACCGGTTTGATCCCCTGCGGAGTGGTTTTTGTTTTTATATCCCGAACAGATCCGGGTTTTGCGGATAAGACCTGTTTGAATTTAATCAGATCCTCTATATCGCGTTGCATGAGAGGGACCATCTGAATTTCAGATAAAACCTTTTTGGCAGTAATCTTCCCCGATACGATCGCTGCTGAAGCTTCAGCGATCTCCTCGGCATCTCCGGCAGCAAATGCGTTGAAACCAAAATCTTGCGCCTGTTGAAAGAATTCATTGACCGGATTCAATCCTGCTGCGATCAAGATCCCATCACATGGAATTGTCTTTTCTGTGTTGGTAATTGGTTGAAAACGATCATCCACTTTGGCAATCGTTACAGATTCCACATGATCCGTGCCATTGGCATGCAGAATGGTATGGGATGTGTAGATAGGTATGCCCAGTCTTCTGATTTTATCGAGGTGAACTTTGTACCCACCGCACTGCGGTAACATTTCTGCCAGACCGGCAACTTGAATACCTGCCTGAAGAGCATGATAAGCTGCGATTAAACCGACATTGCCGCCACCCACGATAAAAAAGGTCTGGCCGGGGATTACCAGGTCCCGGTTGAGCAGCGTTTGAAAAGCTCCCGCGCCGAAAATACCAGGGAGCGTATTTCCAGGAAAGCGTAGAGATTTTTCACGGGCGCCCGTTGCAATGATCAGGATATCCGGATCAATGAGCGCATACTGCCGGTTGTCTTTTAATACTCCAACTTTATGATCGCTGAATACGGCTACAGCCGGAGAATTCAGCCAGGTCTCAATGGATGCGTATTGGTTTATTTCCGCTGATAGATTCCTGGCGATCTCAGTTCCACGTGTACCGGCATAGACAAATTCTTTTGAGCCAAAAAAACGGTGTGTTTGCAGAACGAGCTTACCGCCGGGCTGGTTTTTATCATCTACCAGTAAAACATCGATTCCCTGTTTCCCAAGTTCGATTGCCGCTGATAGTCCGGCTGGACCGGCTCCGATAATCATTACCCTGACATATTTATAGATGATCGGGTAGTGGATTGCATCGGGAGTACCATGGGGGAGCGTATACAAACCATCCAGAAGTTCGATCCGCATGCCGTCCCGGATAGGTTCCATGCAGGCCTTACGCGGGTAACCATCGACCAATACCATACATTGCGAACACTGCCCATTTGCGCAATATATTCCTTGCGGTGAATGGTCTTTATGATGGTGTTGAAAAATTTGGATGCCATTCGCGATCAGGGCTGAAGCGATGGTCTCATTTTCATATCCTTCACAGGATTCAGTATTCCATGTGAAATTAACTTTCTTCCCACGATCAATGGGAAGAATTGGGTGTTCTTGAATTCGATTGTTTTTTTCTGTCATTTTGTCTATCAATAAGTAAGTATTATAAAAACAAATTGAATCAGATCGTCTATAGATTTACCAGTTAATAAGGTCATAAATCTATATAGAAAATGATATGACTATGTTAGAATTTATTGATTTTTAAGTCTGGAGTTGGACTATGAAGAAAATTGCAGTCTTGACGAGTGGTGGAGATGCTCCTGGAATGAATGCAGCGATTCGGGCTGTTGTAAGAACAGGTGCACAAAAGGGTTTTGAGGTGTATGGTGTTCCCCTCGGTTATTCCGGGTTAATTGAAGGAAAATTGATCCCAATGGGTCCGCGCGATGTGGGAGGGATCATCCAGAAAGGCGGCACTATCCTCGGCAGTGCCCGTTGTGAAGAGTTCAAGACCGAAATAGGACGGAAAAAAGCACTGCGCGCTTTAAACGGGAATGGAATTGAAGGGCTGGTGGTGATCGGTGGAAATGGCTCACAAACTGGTTCTTTTTTTCTTTCTGAAATGGGTTTCCCTGTGGTGGGAGTTGCATCTACAATCGATAATGACCTGGTAGGCTCTGATATCACCATTGGAGTGGATACCGCATTAAACATTGCATTGGAAGCCATTGACCGCTTGAAAGTAACCGGTTCATCCCATCAACGTGCATTTTTGTTGGAAGTGATGGGTCGCAAATGCGGCTACTTGGCACTCATGGCAGCAATTGCGGGCGGTGCAGAAACAGTTACCTTACCGGAAGTTGATGTAGACCCGGAGGAAATTGTAGAAGTTCTGGCAAAAGCGTATGAACGGGGTAAGTCGCATGCCATTGTGGTGGTTGCAGAAGGAGCCAAATATAATGCCACAAAACTGGCTGAGTATTTCACGGAACATCATGAAGAGATCGGATTTGCGTTGCGGGTTACCATCCTAGGGCACGTTCAGCGCGGCGGGTCACCCAGTGCACAGGATAGAATCTTAGGGAGCCGGTTGGGTGCCGGGGCTGTGAACTGCCTGGAAAAAGGTGAGTATGGGGTTCTGGTGGGGTGGGTTAATAATGCATTAAAAACCACACCCTTAAAGGAAGTGGTCGGTAAAAAGAAGCCCCTGGATATGGAACTCTTTGAACTAGCGAGAATCTTAGATTAAAAGAAGCCCTGCTAACTTGCAGGGCTTCTTTTCTTATTTCTTAACTGCTTTAAGATACGATTGGATGAATCCGTCGATCTCTCCATCCAGAACAGCCTGTGTATTGCCCTCCTCATAATCCGTGCGATGATCTTTCACCATCTGGTAAGGATGTAAAACATAGGAACGGATCTGGCTTCCCCATTCGATTTTTTGAAATTCACCTTTTAATGCGGAAATCTGTTTTTCTTGTTCTTCCAGTTTTATCTGATAGAGACGTCCGCGCAATACTTTGAGAGCGTTTTCCTTGTTTTGAAGCTGTGATCTTTCATTTTGACATGTTACGACGATTCCTGTGGGTTTATGTGTTATGCGTATAGCGGTTGCATTTTTCTGCACATTTTGTCCGCCCGCGCCGGCTGATTTAAAAACGTCTATTTCAAGATCGTCTGGATTAATCTTAATTTCAGGGTCTTCCGCCGCGACCTCAGGCAAGACTTCAACCTGCACAAAAGAAGTGTGGCGGCGGTGTGCGGCGTCAAAAGGGGATAAGCGCACCAGACGATGCACTCCTTTCTCAGCACGCAGGTAGCCATATGCGTATTTCCCCGCTATCGCAATCGAGATGCTTTTTATTCCAGCTTCTTCTCCTTCGGTCAAGTGAATTATTTCGGTTTGAAATCCTAACCTTTCTGCCCAGCGCAGGTACATTCGTTCCAGCATTTCGGCCCAATCCTGCGCGTCCGTTCCGCCTGCTCCGGCGTTGAGCGAAAGAATGGCATTCCCTTTATCATAAGGACCTGAAAGCAAGGTATCGAATTCAAGAGAGTCGATCTGTTTTTCAATTTTCTGAATTTCTTTTTCCAGATCGGCACGAAGCGATTCATCATCTAAGACAACAAGATCGTGCAGCGTCTGGGTTTGCTTGAAGAGGTTTTCCCATGACTCGATCTCGTCATTAAGATCAGAAATTGTCTTCATCGTTTGACGTGCCTGATTGGGATTATCCCAGAAATTGGTGGCTTCTGATTCTTTGGAAAGCCTGGTTAACTGTTCTTTTTTAGTGTCCCAGTCAAAGATGCTCCTTGAGGGTGAGTAATTTTGATAAACACGTATTTACTCGATCTAACAAATCCTGCACAATTCTCTCCTGATACCATTAGTAATCTAACAAATGAACCAATATTATATGCGGAAACAGCGAATCACGATAGTTTCCCTGTCAGTTGACCGCATCCAGCTTGAATTCGTGTACCCTTACTGAACCGGATCGTAGCAGGAATATGATGATCATTCAAAATTTTTTGAAAAACCTCAGTTTTCTCCCGAGAAGAGGGCTTTCGATTAAAATGCGCGGTGCTGTTTAAAGGGATCAAATTAACATGACAAAGGAAGCCCTGTAGGAGTTTTCCCAAGCGGAGTGCGTCTTCCACACTATCATTGAAATCGGCGATCAGCACATATTCAAAGGTGACCCGCCGATTTGTTATTGAAATATACTGTTTTAGCGCGGTTAATATATCTTCGATCGTAAATTTCCTATTGATTGGGATAAGTTTATTGCGCTGTTCATCGGTCGATGCATGCAGACTGACAGCCAGATTAACTTGAGGAAAATCTTGAGCAAATTGGATGATCTGCTGGGGGATTCCGATGGTGGAAACCGTGATACGGCGGGAACCAATATTTAATCCATCGTGATCATTCATGGTCAGAATTGCTTTTTTTATCTGTGCATAGTTTAAAAATGGTTCTCCCATGCCCATGATGACGATATTGGTGATTTTCTGCTGGTCTTCAGTCAGTTCTTTTGCAAAATAGAGAATCTGAGCCACGATCTCACCGCTGGAAAGATCCTGCTTCCACCCCAGTTTTCCAGTGGCGCAGAATTCACAACCGATTGAACATCCGGATTGGCTTGATATGCAAATGGAAACTCTATCGTCATAACGCATCAGTACAGATTCGAGGGGATTTCCGCCGGGAAGTTGAAATAGAACCTTTTTTGTAAAACCATCCGGAGAATTGATGCTGTCAATTTCCTGAAGAGGTGAAATTGAAAAATCTTGAGCAAGCTGTTCGCGTAATTCCAAAGGGAGAACGCTGAATTTCTGCCACGCATCAAGATAGGAAACATACAATCCATGCCAAACCTGTTTCCAACGAAAATCTGGTTGTTTGATGGATTGGAAATATGGTTGAAGCTGTTCCTTATTCAGATCAAGAATGCATTTCATCTATCGTGCCTGTGCAGCTCAATCAAATAGATCCATGATATTATTTATCACCAAATCCGGTTTTGGTGTCCAATTCAACAAATCTTGCTGGGTGGAAACTCCGGAAAGTACGAGGACTGTTTTACAGCTGGCTCTAGATCCGCCCAGAATGTCAGTTTCCAAGCGGTCGCCCACGGTCAGCGTTTCCGAGGGCAAAGTACCCAGGCGCTGCAAACAAGCTTCAAAAAGGAATGGTTGTGGTTTACCGGCAATTTTTGCTTTCACACCAGAAGCTGTTTCAAGGGCAGCCAGAAAAGTGCCTGCTCCTGGGCAAAGACCTTCCGGTGTGGGGTAGGTTGCATCCGAATTCGTAAAATAAAAAGGGAGCCCGGATTGAATAAATAGGGATGCTTTTTTCAAACGGTCATAGGAAACCTGCGGATCCAGCCCTCCAACCACCGCCATGGGATGTTCCTCGGTAAAAGGAAAATTGTATTCGAGCAAAGTAGCCTGCAAAGCGGGTGATCCCATGATGTAGACTGGGCCGCCTTGAGGGAAATCCTTTGAGAGCAGGTAACCTGTGGCAATGGAAGAGGTGAGTATTTGCTCTTCTTCAACATCCACACCGAGAGATTTGAATTTTTCGACGTATTGTGCTACCGTGTGTAAAGCGTTGTTCGTCGCAAATAAGAATTGTAAGTTGTGGTCATTGAATTTGTAGAAAAGCTGCTTTAGATCACAAAGCGGTTCATTACCTTTCCAAAGAACCCCGTCCATATCCAGAATAACTGCTTTAATTCCATTTTGAATAAAATTCATTTCTTTCTCCAATAAAAAATGCCGAATACCTGAAAGGTGATCCGGCATTATTGTACTTCATCCAGGGTAATAATTTACATCTACTGCGGTGGGATGAGGACTTTATCAACCAGGCCATATTCAACGGCCTGTTCGGCGCTCAAATAAAGATCACGTTCCGTGTCTTTTTCAATGACTTCAATAGATTGATTCGTGCTGGTGGCTAGAATCTCATTCAGGCTGGCTTTCAAGCGGAGAATTTCTTTAGCCTGAATCTCAATATCGGATGCCTGACCTTCTGCGCCGCCGAGCGGCTGATGCATGTGGATGGTCGCGTGAGGCAGCGCATAGCGCTTCCCTTTTGTTCCTCCAGCAAGCAGGACTGTACCAAATGAAGCAGTTACACCAACGGCAACCGTGCTGATGGGATTGGGGATCATTTTCATGGTGTCATAGATTGCCAAACCCGAATAGATCTGCCCACCCGGGGAGTTGATGTACATGTGGATTTCTTTCTCTGCATCTTCGCGATTCAGATACAACAATTGGGCAACAATCAAATTTGCAACCTGGTCATTAATTGCTGATCCTACAAACACAATCCGTTCCCGCAGCAGGAGCGAAAAAATATCATATGCCCGTTCTCCCCGGCTGGATGATTCAATCACCATGGGGATGACTGCGGAAAAATCACGATTATTCATTCTCTTTTTCCTCTTTCTTCTGAGAGTCCTGATCTTCGGCAGTTTTCTTTTCAGCTACCAGGGTCTCAAATTTTTCTTGTTTCTTGGTTTTTTTCTCTTTTACTTCTTCTTTTTCATTAGAAGCCTCACCATTTGCCAGTTGTTTGATGCGGTCTAATACCTGCCGGTTCATCAAGCGCGATGCTGCCTGCATGAGAATTGAATTGGCCAGTTTCTTGGGAGATAACTCTCTTTTAATTCTATTGAAGTCGTCTCTTGTTTGATACTCATACATAGTTTGGCGGTAAGCCTTTTCGATATCTTCTTGTTTTAGTTCAATCTTCTCTTCTTTTGAGATCTGTTCGAGAACCAAAGCGTGTTCAAGCTGCCGCTTTGCAACCGGTTTTATTTCTTTTTCAATAAAGTCCGGCTTTTTCATTTTGTTCAATTTCAAGAAAGTTTCCAGATCCATGTTCTGATGGGCAAGGTTGTGTTCAAAATCATGCAGTACATGGTCGATCTCCTCCTCCAAGAGAACGGGAGGGTAGGAGAGTTTTGATTTTGCGATGATCTCATCGATTAACTCATTATAATATTTTTCTTCATAATCGGCATTCTTTGTATATGCCAGCTGGTTTTTAATGGATGTCTTCAGCATTTCCAGGCTATCCAGACCACTGATGCTCTTGGCAAATTCGTCGGTTACCTCAGGCAATTTCATTTCTTTGACATCAAGCGTATCAATGAAGAATTTGACTTCTTTACCCTGTAATTTCTCAAAGGTTGAATTCTTGGGGTACTTATGCGTGAGCTCTTTTTTATCGCTCGCTTTTAAACCAAGCAATTCTTTGTCGAAACCTTCATACGGAAATTCTTCGCGTTGTTTTTCTCCGATGACCATTTGATAAGGAGAATCCTTTAATAGCTCATCAGATTCACCTTCTTCAGGATCACTTACGATTGCCGTTAGTTTGAAATTGACCAGATCTCCCTTTTTGGCCTCTCGCTCAACTTTCTCGGCAGTAGCGTAATTAAGCTGCAGGTTATGGATTACCTCATCAATTTCTTTTTCAGCAATCTGTGGCAGCTCAAATTTTTTCTGAATTTCTTGATACTTGCCCAGTTCAATGACCGGTTCCAATGGAACGATGAAAACCAGTTCAGGGGGATTCAATTTTTCCACCTTTTCGAGTTTTCCGGCAGCGGCGGGTTCCACTTTGGCTTCTTCAAGTAAAACAGAGTATTTATCATGAACAAGCAATTCCAATGCCTCTTCATTCACATATTCTTCGCCATAGATTCTTTTTACTACATCCATAGGCGCTTTTCCGGGGCGGAATCCTGGAACTTTTGATTTTGATGAAATGCTGCGGGCTGCCAGCACTTTATAATGGTCAAAAGTCTCCTGGTCAAAATTGACGGTCAATTGAACCTGATGATCTTTTAGAAGTTTTTTTTCGAATTTCAAGATAGGATTTCCTTGCTAGTACAAAATTTTTGCCTGTGGGGAAGGAGGGACTTGAACCCTCACGCCTTGCGGCACGTGATCCTAAGTCACGCCTGTCTGCCAATTCCAGCACTTCCCCAATAGCCAAGAAATTATATGCGATTGATGAAAACGCGTCAATGCAGAGTATAATCTCTCTTCTATTTTGTTAATAAATGAGGAAAAGTATGTCTCCCGTAATTAATCGAAACAATTATTCAAATCAGCGCAATTCCTATCTGCGTTTTATATCCACGGCATTGATTTCTCTTCAAAATGGAAAGATCGCTAACGATGCATTTAAAGATATCTGTGTCTTTATTTTCTTAACTCTTTTAGAGATCCAGAAATCTGTGCGAAACACAATCCAACCATGGGAAAAACGGGGTTACTGGGTAAAGGCTGATCAATTTCGCGATGAATGGAAATGGGTGGACCCAATTCTAAATTCGATTGAGAAAAAAATTAAATCGCAGGATTGGAAAGCTCTCTCGAAAGATATCGAAACGATGAAAGAGATTTGTAAAGATTTTCCTCCCTACCAGCGCCTGCAAGTAAAAAATCCATGGGAGGGTTCCTGGAAAAAATGGGAAAGAATGAAAAAAGAGGCCGGTTCATAAAACCAGCCTCTTTTAATTCCGAAGAAAGATTATTTCTTTTTCAGGATTATGCGAGCATCAGCGACTTTAAGTCCTTTGCCTTGTTCATAGACCAGGACAGGATTTGCATCGGATTCGCTGATTTCATCAGCGAGATCGAGAACCAGGTAGGCATATTTACAAATGGTATCGGCAAGCGTATCCACATCTCTGGGTAATTCACCGCGAACGCCACGCAGGATTGGAGCACCTTTGATTTCTGAGATCATCTCTAAAGCTTGTTTCTTGGAGAAAGGAGCGACGCGGAATGTAACATCTTTTAATACTTCCACAAAAATACCACCCAGGCCAAACATCACGGTTGGACCAAAAGTAGCATCATTGACAGAACCCAGAATAACTTCAGTTCCCATGGGCGCCATTTCTTGAACAAGCACACCATGAATTTCAGCATCAGCATTATAAGCCTTTGCATTCTGCAGGATTTGATTGTAAGTATTGCGCACGCCGGCTTCATCTTTAATGTTAACTTTTACCCCTCCAGCATCCGATTTATGCAGGATTTGCGGTGAGACTATCTTCATCACCAGTGGGTAACCAATCTCTTTGGCGAACATCACGGCTTCATCCTCTGATTTTGAAACCTTTGAATGTGTTACGGGCAATTGATAGGCTTCAAAAACCTGCTTGGCTTCAATTTCGGTAAGAGCGTTCCGCCCATTTTTACGCGCGAGTTGAATAACCTCAAGCGCTTTTTTCTTATCAAAACCTTGTGTATCAATAGAATCGTCGTAATTGTTTTCCTTGTTCAGAGCGAATTCCCGCAAAGCCGCGATCGCGTTGATTGCCAGATCAGGAGCTCCATAGGCAGGAATGCCATTTTCGACCAGCCAGCGCATGGCTTTTTCTGATTTTTCACCACCGACATAGGATACGGTGACAGGTTTATCAGTGATCCCGGATTCTTTGATGGCATTATGAATGCCTTTGGCAATCTCCAACGGATCAGTCATGGCTGTTTCGCAATACAAGACAACCAGTCCATCTACCCAGGGATGCTGGATGGAGTATTTGACAGTTTCACCGTACCATTCTGTCCCAGCCATACCGGTAAGATCCACTGGATTTTTTGCTGAACCGAATTCCGGCATATGTTTCTTTAATTCTGCCTGCACATCATCCGGAGCAAATTTAAGCGGAACGCCGTACTTCTCTGCAGCGTCAGTGGCTAAAACGCCAACTCCGCCACCATTGGTGAGGATCAGTAAATTTTCACCTTTCATGGGTGGCTGCAGCGATAATGCAAGCGTCCGATCGAAAAGGTTATTCAAATCATTCGCCCAAATGATGCCCGCCTGTTTGAAGGCCGCATCGTAGATCTTCGAAGCGCCAGCGAGGGAGCCGGTATGGGATGCGGCTGCGGCTGCGCCGTGGGCGGAAACACCTGATTTCAGACCGATGATAGGTTTTTTAGCTTTCTGGGCAACTTCAATTACCTTGCGGCCTTGTTTGAAACCTTCAATATAGAGAGAGATGCATTTGGTTTTATCATCCTGATCAAGCCACTCAATGGTATCTGCGAAATCAACGTCAGACATGTTGCCAATTGAGATCAATTTATCAAAACCAACACCCCGTAAATAAGTGGCAGCATCGATGCCAATTAAAAGGGCACCACTTTGTGAAACCAATGAACTGCTTCCATTGAGTGGGAGAAATGGAGCGAAGGAACCGTTGAATTTATCAGAATTAGAAAGAACACCAACGATGTTGGGACCTAAAATTCGCATTCCATAGGAATGGGCAATTTTTACCAATTCTTCTTCTAGTGCTTTTTCACCTACTTCGCTAAAACCGGATGTGATGATGATTGCGCCTTTAACCCCTTTTTCGCCGCATTCTTTAATAGAATCCAATACTAGTTTTGCTGGAATTGTAATGATTGCAGCATCAACCTCTCCAGAGATTTCAGAAAGTGCATGATAGCATTTAAGGCCGAGAATATCATCTGCCTTCGGATTTACCGGATAAATCTTACCTTCATATCTACTTTCTATCAGATTCTTCACCACTGTATGCCCGATCTTCCCAGGTGTTGCGGATGCACCAATGATTGCAACTGTCTGGGGAGTGAGCAAACCATTCATAGTCTTAAGGTCCACAGTAAAACCTCCTGCATAAAATGATAGTTTTTGATAGTTTTTCCGGATAAACCCGGACACAAAATACAATTTTACACTCTTTGTGAAAAAACTGCAGGTGACGATAATGTAACTTTTGTGATTAGAATATCAGTATGGTTAAACAACTACAATTCAAATCGACATATTTCGAAAAAATTTCTATCGATCATGAAATCATTGCAATTCTGAAATCAGCCTTTGCCAGTGTTGATCCCGTAAATGCAGTTATTAACGCACTTCAACTGCATGGTTCAACTATAGAAATTGCTGATATCACGATACCGCTTCTTTCGGATGGCAGAATCATTGTGTGGGGGGTCGGGAAAGCATCTCAAACAATGGCTATCGGCCTTCAAACAGTAATAAAAGAGAATATAACAAACGGCGCAGTAATCACAAAGCATTCATTGAAGGAATTGGAAACACAACTTTTACCCGGCATAATCACTTTTGAAGGAGATCACCCCATCCCCACTGAAAAGAGCAGATTTGCTGCAGAATCTGCATTAAAAAGAATCGGAAAATTAAATAATAGAGATTTGGTTATCTCTCTTATTTCCGGGGGCGGTTCTTCTTTAGCTGTTCTGCCCCAACAGGGGATCAGTCTTGCTGATTATCAAATTATGACAAAATTGTTATTGGATTGTGGTGCAACCATTCAAGAAATCAATACAATCCGCAAGCAATTGGATAGGATCAAGGGAGGCGGATTGGCCAAACTCTTATACCCGGCACGGATCGTATCGTTGATCCTTTCCGATGTGGTTGGTGATCCGTTGGATGTGATTGCATCTGGCCCTACTGTTCCTGTAACTCAAACAATCCAGGATACTTTGCTTGTAATTGAGAAATATGGTTTGAATCCAAAACTGCCAGTTAACGTGCGCCTTTTTTTGGAATCCAGAAAAAATAAAAGAACAAAAGATGGAGCACATGATGAGTGCGAGAATTGGGATCAGCCTATTGATAATATTCTGATCGGAAATAATTTAATTGCTGCAAATGCAGCAAAAGAAGCAGCGAAGGATCTGGGTTTTCATGCCGAGGTTGTATCTACCAACCTTCAGGGTGAGGCTCGCGAAGTTGGAACAAGATTGGGAATGGAATTGATGGAGAAGATAGAAAAGCATCAAAAGAAAAGTTGCTGGGTTTATGGTGGAGAGACAACGGTTACTATTCAAGGAAATGGAAAGGGAGGCCGAAATCAAGAATTAATTCTTTCCGCCGCTCAAACGATCGCCGGCTTACAAGGTGGGTGCATTCTTTCCATCGCCACGGATGGAGAAGATGGACCTACCGACGCAGCCGGTGCAATCGCGGATGGAAGCACGCTTGATATGGGACGAAAACTGGGATTGGATGCGAAAAGGTATCTAGAAAATAATGATGCTTATTCTTATTTGGACAGTGTAGGTGGTTTGATCAGGACGGGTCCAAGTGGTACCAATGTCAATGATCTTGTGTTTCTATTTACTTATTGACGTTCTGATCCATAGCGCATTCTAATGGAAGGCAGCAAGTATTCATCAAATGACCGTTGCATATCAAAATCAGGTTTCCACCCCCAATCACGTCGTGCAGCCGAATCATCACAATCTTCCGGCCAACTATCGACAATTGCCTGCCGCTGGGGATTGAATTCAAATGTGATATTTGCATCCGGATAGGCAGCTTTTACCATCGCATAGATATCCTTAGCTGTCGGTGAAAAACTGGTGATATTGTAAACCAACTGGGATAAGGATTCACGCGGGGCGTTCTCGAGCATCAGCAGGGATTTGATTGCATCTGGCATGGCCATAAAGGGGATCTTGGTGTCAGGCCGCACAAAACATGCATAATGCTCACCTTTGGCCGCAGCGTGCAGCATTTCGGGACCATAATCGCTGGTGCCACCAGAGGGGACGGTATCTGCTGAAATCAATCCGGGAAAGCGGATGCAGCGAAAATCAATAGAATTCTTACTCCTATCTTTTGCTAATTGGCGATAATGATTGGTATAGTAGCGCCCGAGGTTTTCACAATAAAGTTTGTTGCATCCATACATGGTAATAGGGGTGCACCATTTCCACTCTGTGATCTTCCCCTCATTTTCTTTCGTCTGGAGGTCAGGGATGCCATAAACCGCGATGGAACTTGGATAGATGAATTTAACGGAATTGCCCTGCCAGGTAGAAAGCTCCACACCCAAACGAAGAAGGTTCAAGGTGCCTTCCACATTGATCTTATGCGCGGTTTCCGGATTGTATTCTGCTTTTGTAGAGAGAATGGAAGCAAGGTGATAAATAGTTGTGATATCGTATTCAGCCATCAGCCTGCCTAAAAGCATGGAATCGAGAATATCACCTTGAATGAAGCGGTCGCAAAAAGGGATCAGGCTCTCATCCAAGGGTTTGAGATCCAATGCGACCACCAAGGTTTCTTTTTTTTCTGCAAGAGCTTTGATCAGACCATGCCCAATTTCACCATTTGCACCGGTGATCAACACAACTTCATTTCTCATAACTTTCTTCTCCGCTATACATGTTTATAATCGATTTTTTTCAGACATAAAAGGTTGACCTTCTTAATCCTTTCTTTATTTGTCATAATGCTTCTGGTATAACGGGAAGATATTTTTTCTGAGGAATATTTTTCTGTCAAAAAAATTTTTAGTGTTAGGAAAAATTTTCTGTCAAAAATTTCAAAAAAACTGTCAAAAAAATTCCGTAATGCCTCATTAGAAAAAGTTACTTTGGTGGTAACGATGACTCATATAGAAAAGTTACTTTGATAGTTCCCATAGATTATCTACTTTTCGGTCAATCGAATTGCGTAAAGCAACCGGATTGAGTCTAACATAAAGATTGGTGAAACGAGTCTGGCCATGATCCGCTGATAAGGGG
>LDZU01010025.1_pt1 | contig 18364 bp, 14 predicted proteins | sample 615531 | NCBI WGS metagenome assembly LDZU01 (sample SAMN03408293, study PRJNA278302) | terrestrial metagenome | isolation source: oil reservoir sample SB2 | place: USA: Alaska, North Slope, Schrader Bluff formation | collected 2011-09 | reverse complement strand
GTAGTCCAGGATGACCAGATCGTTCTTGAGATTTCGGATAATGGGGAAGGTATCCCCCGGAAATATCTGGAAAAGGTTTTTGAACCTTTTTTTACCACACGGTCCGGGAATCAGGGAACCGGTCTGGGCTTATGGGTTTGTCACCACATCGTGACATCCCTGAATGGAAAGATAGATATTGAAAGTGAAGAAGGGCGTGGGGCAACTGTGAAGATCATACTTCCGGTTTTCAAAGGAGATATGCATGGCATACAGAATTCTTCTGGTCGATGATGATCCCATATTCAGGGAATCCCTGATGACCATACTCCGGAAGCGGGGATTCTTATGTGATCAGGCCTGTGATGGAAAAGAAGCCCTGTCTAAAATGGGAAACCGAATGCCGGATGTAGTGATTTCGGATATTGATATGCCCCGGATGGGCGGACTCGATCTTATGAAAGAAGTCCGTCATAAAGCACCGGAGGTCTTTTTTATAATTGTAACGGCTTATGCTTCCATGGAAACGGCGATAGAAGCCCTCCGCTTGGGAGCATTTGATTATATTATCAAACCCTTCAAATTTGATAGCCTGATTTTGAAGCTGAATAAGCTGATTGATCACAAAGAACTGCTGCTGGAAAATGCCCGGCTCCGTCATGAGATTCATCAGCAATACGACTTTAAACATATCGTAGGCCAATCCCCTGCCATGATGCGTTTGTTTACCCTGATTCGACGCATATCTGATAGCGACAGTCATTTGTTCATTGTGGGCAAGCAGGGGACAGGCAAGGAATTGATTGCCCGGACCATCCATTATCACAGTCCGCGAAAAAATTCACCCTTCCTTTCACTCAATTGTAATGCCTATCCCGAAGACAGGATTGAGAAAGAATTGTTTGGTTATGAAGAAAAGGGAGGATATACCTATCCCGGACTATTCCGGCAGGCGGATACAGGTACCCTGTATTTGGATGAAATTACCGACCTGCCCTTAAGTGCTCAGCTTAAACTGCTCAGGGTTGTAGAACAGAAGGAAATCCTTCCCGACGGTACCAGCGTACCGGTCCGGGTGAATGTGCGCATCATGGCTGCCACTAACCGCGATCCCCGGAAAGAAATTGAAGACGGTCACTTCCGGGAAGATCTCTATTTTCGTCTGAATGTGATTCATATCTCTGTGCCGGCTCTTGCTGAACGGAAAGAAGATATTCCTCTCCTTATTGATTTCTTTATCCGGAAACTGAACCAGTCTATGGGGAAAAATATCCGGGGGATGAGCCGGGAAGCACAGGAAATCCTAAAAAATTATGCCTGGCGGGGGGAAGTTAGGGAACTGGAAAATATTGTGGAACGGGCGATGATTTTCTCACGGAGGGATGTTCTGGATGTCCGTGATTTACCGGAATACCTGACTCAAAAAACCGGACCCGAAAATCAGAATATTCCACCAGGACTTTCTTTGGATGAAGCAACCAAAAAATTTCAGTATATTTATATTAGAAACATGTTGGATAAGTTCAAAGGACATAAAGGAAAAACAGCACGGGAATTGAAAATCAGCGAACCGACTTTGTATCGGAAACTACAGGAAGGTACGAAGAAAAGGAAAGAAAAGTCGTGATGTTTTTATTGCTTCTTGGAATTAATCTTTCTATAATTTCTGGCTTTTTGAATATCGGGTGTGTAGCTCAGTTGGTAGAGCAGCGGCCTTTTAAGCCGTTGGCCGAAGGTTCGAATCCTTCCACACTCACACCAGCCTTGTGTGAGGCTTTTTTATGGCAGGAATAATCAGAACGGAGTATATCTCATGAAAGACATGATTACGATTAAGCCAATCAGGGATGTGGACAGAATCTGGCTTCCCGTATGGATCAGCCAGCGCTGGCGGACTGAAGCTCTCGTATTCAGAGGGGAAAAGAATTTACCTGCAGAACTCCCCGGTTTTATTGCCTTCATACATAAAATGCCGGTGGGTGTTATCACGTATCGAGTGAAGGACGATGTCTGCCAGATCATTTCTCTGGATACCGTGGTTCATGGCAAAGGTATTGGTGATTCTCTCCTTGAAAAGGTCCTGGATGTGATGCGGGAGCAGAATATCCACCAGATTAAAATGCTGACGACCAATGATAATGTCAAACGGATGGAATTTCTGGAGCGAAACGGCTTCAAGAAAGTGAAAGTCTTTGAGGACGAAGTAGTTAAATATTCCCGGAAAGTAAAACCTGAAATTCAACCCTTCGGTTATGAAAACCTCCCCATCCGGGATGAAATCGAATTTCAACGTGAGATTTAATATCTTTGTGATAAGTCGATAACTCACGGCTGATGACTGACAACTGTCGACTATCCAATTTATCTTCAGGATACTCTATGAAACTTAAACATTATCTGGACACGCAGGATTTAACATCCCAGGAAATATTGAATTTGCTGGATTTGATCCGGGTATTAAAAGACGCAGACAAAGCCCGATGTCTTCCGCCATTGTTGGAAGGGGCTTCTCTCGGCATGGTGTTTGAGGAGCCTTCTACACGAACACGGGTCTCTTTTGAGGTGGCCATGACAAAACTGGGTGGACACGCTCTGTATCTTAAGCCCGGTGAAATCCATCTGGGTGAGCGAGAAAGTCTGGCAGATACAGCTCGGGTCCTTTCACGGATGTGTGATATCCTGATGGCCAGAACCCTAAAACATGAAACTATGTTGGAATTGGCAAAATACGCAACAGTTCCTGTTTTAAACGGACTGACGGATTACAATCATCCAACCCAGGTATTGTGTGATGTGTTTACCATGCAGGAATTCATGCCTGCAGGGAAACATTTTAGTGATCTGAATGTGACGTTTGTCGGAGATGCGACCAATGTACTCAGTTCATTGATGCACATTTGCACCCAATTGGGCATGCATTTCACCCATGCAGCTCCCAAAGCCTATCAACCGCCTAAAAGATGGATCGAAATAGCTGAAGAAAATTGCAAAAACTCTGGCGGAACACTAGAAATTACCGAGGATGTGGGAAAAGCTGTGTCCCGGGCGGATTTTATCTATACGGATCTTTGGTGGTGGGTCGGCCAGGAGGATGAAATTCCTGACCGCCGAAAAGCGTTTATGCCGAAATACCAAATAACTACGGATCTTTTGAAAAAAGCACCCTCCCATGTAAAATTGATGCATTGCCTGCCTGCCTCGCGGAATGTGGAAGCTACAGATGACGCCTTGGATTCGAATTATTCCATCATCTTTGATCAGGCGGAAAACCGACTCCATACCCAAAAAGCACTTTTAGTGGCATTTCTTTATCCTTTATTGAAAAAAAACGGACCTGAAGAAAAAAAAGTATGGAAGGATAAGATTCATACAATGCTTCAGAAGTTCTGAATAAACCAAGGGGAGATTTGTCTTGTCGGAAAAAACACGTTTTAAAAAAGTGTTAAAAAAACTGGATATGACTTTGTTTACAGTCTGTGCCATTCTTGTCATTGATACCCTGACACCGGCTGCATCTGTTGGGGTTTCTTCCATGACATGGTGGATCATTATACTGGTTTTCTTTTTTATTCCTTATGGATTGATTACAGCTGAATTAGGTTCGGCATATCCGGAACAGGGGGGACTTTACATCTGGATAAAGAACGCGTTCGGTAACCGGTGGGCAGCCCGGTCGTCCTGGTATTACTGGGTGAATGTTGCCCTCTGGATGCCCTCAGTTTATATCATGTTTGCCGGTGTTTTTCGTCAGCTTTTTTTTTCGGGATTATCCATGAGTATGCAGATTGTTATGGGAATTATCCTTACCTGGATCACGGTCTGGGTGGGTATTGTATCCCTGGATACTAGCAAATGGATACCCAATATCGGCGCTTTTCTGAAAGTTTTTATTATGAGTTTTATTGGAATTGCCGGAATCATATATGCTTTGAGAAACGGTTCCGCTAATGACTTTACATTTCAGGCGATGATGCCTGAAATGAATGAGGGACTCAAATTTCTGCCGGCAATCCTTTTCAGTTTTATGGGATTTGAACTCATGAGCGGGGCCGGTGAGGAGATGGAAAATCCAGGGCGGGATATCCCTAAAGCTATTATTGAGTCCGGGATTATGATCGCGGCTTTTTATCTGCTGGGTACCCTGGGAATCCTTTTAGCTCTGCCGGTGGAACAAATCGGGTTGATCGACGGATTTATTGATACGCTCAGGCTTTTTTTGGGCGAGGGTACTTACGGAAAATTACTGGTTCTAATCTTGGGAGTCGGTATTCTTTATACTTTTTTTGCTAATGTGGTTACGTGGAATATGGGTGCCAACCGGACGGCAGCAGAAGCAGCAAAAGAGGGTGAATTACCCCGCAGTCTGGGAAAACTTCATCCGGTAAACAATACACCTGTCAATGCTTTTATATATACAGGGATAATTTCCACAGTTGTGATTGTGCTTTATGGTTTTTTTGCTCAAACGGCCGAAGACCTTTTCTGGAGCCTTTTTGCCTTTAGTTCCATAATTTTTCTTATGCCCTACCTGGCGATTTTTCCCGCCTTTATCAAACTCCGCATTACGGATCCGGATCGTCACAGGCCATACCGGATTCCTGGTAAACCCTGGGTGGGATGGCTGCTGTCCATTCTCTGTTTTCTCTTTATCCTTCAAGCGATAATTCTTTTTGTATGGATACCTGGTGAAACTGCAGATCCTCTCTATACCTTATCTATTGTCGGTGGTGTCGTGATTATAATTATCCTGGGTGAATTATTAATATCTCGTGCCCGAAAAAGGCAGACATTATGAAATACATAAATTCCACACCATTAAAAGACGGGTACCGCATGCCCGGTGAGTTTGAAAGCCATGATGGTTGCTGGATGTTATGGCCGGAGCGGACCGACAATTGGCGAGATGGTGCCAAACCGGCACAAAAAGCTTTTACGGCGGTGGCAAAAGCCATAGCCCGTTTTGAAAAGTTGACCATGGGCGTATCCGCGTCCCAATTTACCCATGCACGCCACAGGCTTCCTCCTCAGATCCGTGTTGTTGAAATGTCCTACAATGACTCCTGGATTCGGGATTGCGGACCAACATGTGTGGTCAATGAAGGTGGAGATGTGCGAGGTGTGGACTGGGATTTCAATGCCTGGGGTGGTTTGACCGGCGGTCTCTATTTTCCCTGGGATCTTGACAATTTGGTGGCACAAAAAGTGTGTGATATTGAAGATATGGATGCTTATAAAGCACCAATGGTTCTGGAAGGAGGATCGATTCATACTGACGGTCAGGGAACGCTTTTAACAACAGAGGAATGCCTCCTGAATCCGAACCGGAATCCCTCCATGTCAAAAAAAGATATTGAAGACGTGTTAAAAAGATATTTGAATGTTTGTAAAATTATCTGGCTTCCCAAGGGAATTTATATGGACGAAACGGATGGTCATGTTGACAATATCTGTTGTTTTGCACGACCGGGTGAAGTGATTTTATCGTGGACCGATGATACGAGTGACCCCCAGTATTCCCGCTCTTTGGCGGCAAAAGAAATTCTTGAAAATACCGATGATGCCCGGGGAAGAAAACTAAAAATCCATCTGCTTCACCAACCGGATCCGGTATTGATTACCCGGGATGAAAGTGAAGGAGTGGATACGGTTGAAGGGACATTGCCACGTCTTCCCGGGGATCGCCTGGCTGCTTCTTATGTGAATTTCTATATTGCAAATTACGGGATTGTGATGCCTGTTTTTGAGGATACGCATGATAAAGCTGCCGTGGAAAAAATGAAAAAAATATTCCCTGAAAGAGAAATTATCCCTGTACCTGCCCGGGAAATTCTTTTAGGCGGAGGAAATATTCACTGTATTACGCAACAAATTCCTAAGCGGATAAAGACTTAAAAAATCTGGGTACTTACATGAAAAAAATACTGGTTTTGATATTGTTTTTTGGTATGATTGTTTTAAATGGATGTTCTACTGTATTTCCCTTTTTACAGGAAGAAAAAAAAGAAAAGGATGTCATTGAAAAGATTGATTCCCTTTTTAATGATCCCCTGTTTGACCATGCCTTTTGGGGTGTGCAAATCAAATCGGCTGAAACGGGTAAGATCTGGTATGAAAAAAATCAAAACCGCATGTTTATGCCGGCCTCCAACAATAAAATCCCAACCACGGCTGTCGCGCTAACACATTTCGGACCGGATTACCGCTTTAAAAGCACGGTGACCACGAACGGAGAAATCAGAGATTCCATTCTCACCGGCGATCTGATTGTATTCAGTAACGGCGATCCAACCCTGTATGAGCGTTTTTTCCTTGATTCCAGGGATGTTTTTAAAGATTGGGCACTGCGTTTGAAAGCGATGGGAATCCGTGAGGTTCAGGGACGGATCATCGGAGATGATGATGCTTTTGACGACCTGCGAATTGGAAGCGGCTGGAGTTTTGATTATCTTGATGTATGGTATGCGGCAGAAATCAATGCCCTTCAGTTTAACGAAAATTATGTGGATCTTACCATTACACCTCCCCTGATGCCCGACGGAGAACTCATGGTGGAGCCCAACGTAGAATCCTCCTACTTTACCATTGAAACCGATGTGGTCATTGGGGATACAGGAAAAACCAAAATCCGGGTGGATCGGGATTACGGATCCAATATAATCAGGATCAGTGGATATGCCCTCGCCGGAGATGAATCTTTCATGGTCTCACCATCTATTTTTAATCCGACTCTTTTTTATGTCACAGTTTTGAAAGAAACACTGCTCGATGAAGGAATCTCAGTCAATGGGCCTGTTGTTGATTGTGATGATTTGAATGATGCTTCCTGGCGGGATAGTACGAAAATTCTCTTTGTGCATGATTCACCGCCCTTTCGGGATATCCTGAAAGGGCTCATGAAGCGGAGCCAGAATCTTTATGCTGAGACCATGGCACGTCTCCTGGGGTATGATGTGTACGGCCTGGGCTCTTTTTCAAACGGAAGGAAAGTGGTTGAAACACAACTGGAAGCGTGGGGGATAGATTCTGGCAGCTATGTGTATGCCGACGGATCCGGACTCAGCCGATACAATTACTGGAGCCCGTCCCAGCTGGTGACCATTCTTGAAACCATGTACCATTCGCCCTATTGGCCAGTCTGGTACGAAATTCAATCCGTAGCCGGGCAGGATGGAACATTGAAAAACCGGATGAAAGGAACGCCTGCCGAAGGGAATGTCCACGCAAAAACCGGGACCATTGCCAATACACGCGGCCTTTCAGGTTATGTGACGACCCGGAATGGAGAATTACTCATTTTTTCCTTTCTCATCAATGGTCATCTCCTGCAATCTAATGAAACAGACTTGATTACAGATAAAGTACTGGAATTATTGGCTCAGATTGGTGATTAGGAATTAGGGCATCGACGAAATGGCCTATCGTATCAATACAAACTCGGATCCCGGTCATCGGGCAAAAGACAAAGCAGTCACATCGAAGCGCCAATTACCAAGTAGGTCCTCCCCGACGAGATCTAATCGAGTTGCGGTAACCATCTGTTGCGGTAACCATATAGACCTCCATTTTCAATTCTCCATTCTCAATTAACCCCTACTCCCTTCAGAAACTATTTTCCTATTTGAGCGTATATTTTTTTTAAAAAAAAGGAGGAAAACAATGAACCGTGTGCGTCCCTTTGATCATACAGTATATTCAGGTAGTTCAGTACGATCGGATGCCGTAGCCGAAGCGCAAAAGGAATTTGTTACGAAAGTTTTTGGATGGATGACAGCAGCAATGGTGGTGACCGGTGTGGTTGCCAGGGGTGTTTTTACATCCCAAGCGCTTCAACAATTCATTTTTGGAACACCCTTTGTCTTTTTTGCACTGATTATCGCAGAACTGGGACTGGTGGTATATTTGTCCGCAGCGATTAACCGTATGTCTGCTGCAACAGCAACCTGGGCATTTTTAGGGTATTCTGCTCTAAACGGACTCACGTTGTCTGTCATTTTTATGGCGTTTACCAGTGAATCACTGGCCTCTACATTTATCATAACGGCTGCCATGTTTGGAGCCATGGCTGCCTGGGGATATTTTACCAAAAAAGATTTGACAAGCCTGGGGAGCCTGGCATTCATGGGGCTTATCGGAATTTTGATTGCCTCTTTGGTGAATCTGTTTCTGAGAAGTGAGGGTCTTTATTGGATTGTCAGTTATGTGGGCGTGTTGGTTTTTACAGGTTTAACGGCTTACGATACCCAACGGATTAAAGAGATGGCGGTCATGGGTGGATCAGATGCTGAATCATATCAGAAAGCGGCTGTTTTAGGCGCCCTGAAACTTTACCTGGACTTTATCAATCTGTTTATCATGATGTTGCGGATCATGGGACGGCGGCGTTGATTTATCCGCCGTTCCGGAGTATTTTTCCTGACAATTGCCCGGTATGGCAACCGTTTTGAAGGACGATTTTCCCATTGACGATGACGGTGTGAATCCCTTTCGGATATTGCTTGGGATTGACGAATGTGGCTGTATCTGCAACACGCTCCGGATCGAATAGAACAAGATCTGCAAAATACCCTGCTTTCATCAATCCGCGCTTCTTTAATCCCATTTGACGGGCTGGAAGGGATGTCATTTTACGGATAGCTTCTTCAAGGGAAAAAAGCTTTTTGTCCCGGCAGTAATGTCCTAAAACCCGTGGAAATGAGCCGTAATCACGAGGGTGTGGATTTCCCACATTCAAAGCTCCGTATGGTGCCCATGTGACGCTGTCACTTCCGACAGATACCCAGGGCCGGGATAAAATTTTCTCTGTGTTTTCATCACTCATGGCAAATCCGGCGATTTCTACCCCGTTTTGATCATCAATCATCAGCTTTTTAATAAATTCAAAGGGAGATAATCCGGTTTCCCGGGCACCTTTTTCCACGGAATAGCCTTCCCAGTGACGGTTGTTTGCATGACTCACATAACTGATTAAAATCCTGTCTGCACCGCCCATGTGGGCAATTTTCATGTCTGTATAATCCCTGATTTTTTTACAGGTCTTCGCATCTTCCAGCCGTTCCAGAATCTTTTCCGTCCCCCCTTCACGGCTCCACAGAGGAAGAAATATCTCCAGTGTCGTTCCATACGCTGTGTAAGGGTAACGGTCCACACCTATGGGATAATCCCGGTCAATCAATTCCTGTATACGGGCGATCACCGTGTCTGCCTTATGCCAGTTCGGTGTATTGCAGGCTTTCAGATGTGAAATCTGTACCGGTAATTCCGCTTCATGACATATACGGATAACCTCTCCCACCGCTTCTTCCAGGTAATCACCCTCATCCCGCATGTGAGAGGCATACCGGCCACCGCGGGCAGATACCGGTCTACACAATGTTACCAGTTCTTCCGTTTCGGCAAAGCTGCCCGGTGCGTATTCCAATCCCGTAGACAACCCCAGACTTCCTTCATCAAGGGTTTGTTCCAGTTGCCGGATCATGGCTTTCATGTCCATGCGATCCGGAGCACGACCCGTGTGTCCCATAACTGAAATCCGCAAATCTCCATGTCCTGTGAATGTCCCGTAGTTGATACTTATACCGGGGTCTTCCAGTTGACGGAAGAATTCATCAAGGGTTCTCCACGTGGTCCTGACACCAAAGAGTTGTTCTGATCGATCATGCCATGTTTTTTCATTATAATCTGACAGGGGATAGGGAGACATGCCGCAGTTGCCTGAGATTTCTGTGGTGATTCCCTGCCGGATTTTGCTTTCTGCCCGGCGATTGATCAGCAATTCTGCATGGGTATGACTATGGACATCAATAAATCCAGGAGACACCGCCAGACCGCTTGCATCAATAACGGTGTTTGCATGCTTGTGAATAGACCGGTCAATTTGGATGATTTTTTCATTCCGGATGGCTATATCAGCTCTTATCGGTGCTTTGCCGTCACCCGTGTAAACCAGACCGTTTTGTATAATCACATCCATATTTTTCTCAGCGTATCATCACCGTTTTCTGCCGGACTGTTTGACGGCTATTTTTTGCGGATATGATATAAATTCCTGAAGAAACCTCTTTTCCGTTGTCTTGTGTTCCGTCCCAGCGGAATGTGTGAGTACCTGCCGGCAAAATGTCCTCATAAAGGGTTTTAATCTGACGTCCCTGGATATTATAAATGATTAATGATGTTTTTTGCGATGTGGAGGTGTAAAGCTGAATTGCCGTTTCAGGATTGAACGGATTGGGATAGGGGGGATTCAAGACAAAGTTTCTTGGTGTATAAGGAGGAGAATCTGTATGAACCGGTATGAGTGTGATATCCGTCAGCAGATGGGGTTGTACTTCCACCTGAAAGAGTGTATCCGTCCTACTGGCATAGTGCAGACAGATGTCATATTTTCCGGCTTCCAGAGTATAAAAGAAGAGGGAATCGGAGGCTTCCAACGGAATCACTATTCCCGGGGGGGTCAGGATTTCTATGGATTCAGGGAGTTGTTTTCTTGCTCTGAAATCACCGGTAAGGCCTTCATGGACACGTTTGATGAAATGTAAAAGAGATCGTTTATGATAATTCCACAGCTCTTCCAACTGTTCCGCCGGATAGTGCTTTATATCACTGATTTCAATTGTCACTTCCTTGCAACTGTGATAATCATTCATGTAATCCTGGCGACCGCCGTAAATGGCATACCAGTCCCAGCCATTTGTTACACCTTCATTAAATTCGTTGAAATAGTCTTCAGGCGCATAATAGCGGACCGTATCTGCATATTCCCGGCTGATGGAAATAAACCAGTTCGTTTCAGGATGCCTGTCCGGTGTGGAATCCCAGGGATAGTTCACACATTCATTGCCTGCATGAAAATTTGCGGACAGATGAACCTGGTTTTTTTCAGCAAAGGCCATCATAGCCAGTGTTTCCGGTTGCCGTGGCAAGGTATTGGGATTTAGAACATGACGGGCATCGGGGAAATTGCGGTTTAAATCCTCTTCATTGGCATTGTAGCGGATGCATCCATCCAGAGTGCTGTCGCTGCTGTAATAAGCACCATCCGGATTGGCCAGGGGATTGACCCAGATCCGGGTTTCTTCCACTAGCCGCCATATATCCGATGAATCGGCATAAGCAGTGAGTAGTGTGTCTATCAACCGTAACATCAAAATCGATGTGGCTATTTCATCCCCGTGCATCTGGGCGGTATAGAAAAAACCGGGTTTTTCTTCTTTGCTTTTAAGATTTCCGCTGATTTCCGCCGCTAAAATTAATCTTCCCCGGACCGAATATCCCAATGTATCGATACGACAGATTTCCGGATACTCTTTTTCAAAAGAGGCCATCAATGCAAGATAAGCCGGGTAGGTGGGGTATTTGGACCATTGTATAACCCTGAGATCTGTGTGTGTCATGTCCAGCCCTTTGGGCTCCTTTACAGGCATGAGTATGCGATAGGGGATATTCATCTCCAAAAAAGTTTTCCACTCACGGTCATTGGCATAAGCCGTGATGCTGTCTGTATCAACCCGATCAATACTGATGATCCGGGTTAAATAAACCGGGGAAACACCCACCCGGCTGAAACGAAATGCCCGGATTTCAGCTGTTAATATGCTGCTTTGCCATACAAGCAGAAAGACAACGCACCATTTAGTTTTCATGGTTTTGAAGGGTATCTTGCGATATGTGGGGTATCAAAAGGCTGTCTGTCCTGTCGGGTTCCTGTAAAAGCGACTCAGGTAAGAACTGGTTGTCCCGGAAGAACTGAAGTTGTGTTTGAAGTCTCGCCTGATCTTCCAGACAGGCAATCACATCCAGCTGGAGTGAGTGCAGATATTGCTCATAATTTTTTAGTGCAACTTCCACAGAATCCCTGAAATGGTCCCGGTCTTCCTGCAAAATTACAACAAAATCCGTAAGTCCTTCCATCAGGGTGTGATAAGCGGTTATCAGGGAATCCTGGCGCTGGGCCAGCGATTCCTGTTCGGTCATGACTCTATTGTGGCGTTTTTCAATTTCACGGAGATATTTATCAGAAGAAAATTTGATGATATCCATAATGGAAGATTCTACGATACTCAGATCCTGACGCAGGAAATTCTGATGCTGGACAACGGTGCGGATCTGTTGAGCCAGGGAATCGAAACCTGTTTTCAGGGTTCCAAGCTGCTTTTGCAGGAAGAGGGCAGATTGTTGATCGTCCGGGACATCCCTCAAATCGGTGAGAAAGAGTTCAAAATCCTGCTGTTCCACAAATTCGGCAAACAGGGAATCCAGTGCAATGCTTTGCTCAATGATCATGTCCTGCAGATAGCGCAATTGTGCATCATTTTCCTGGTTTAATACCCGTATTTCAGCCCTCAACTGGTCAATCTCAATATCCTTTTCGTAAAGAAAACGCCCTGTGCTGTCGAGGAGGGTCTGAAGAGAATCCACCCTCTGTTGTAATGTGCTGATCTTCTTGTTTTGTGCTGAAATCTGTGTGTAAAGGGTCAGTGTTTTACGGTTCAGATCTTCTTCGGTTATCAGTTGCCGTGAGGCAGGCATAAAATCCCAGGTGGCGCAACCCTGTAGTAATAGAATGAGTATGATTACCGGGAGTATTTTGTACACAGATAATCTCATGGCATAATTTACAGCAAAGAAGAGTGAATAAAAAATGAACACTCAGGAAAAGATATTCAGCAAAGTTTGTATTTTATGAGAGATGGGTGGTACTGCGAAGGGGAAGGGTGATCAGGAATTCAGTTCCTTTTTTCTTCACACTGTTCACGCTGATATTTCCCTGATGGAGCAAGACGATATGTTTTACGATGGAAAGGCCCAAACCGGTACCTCCGACCCGTCGGGACCGGGATTTATCCACCACATAAAAGCGTTCAAAGATTCTGTTCAGATCATCTTCGGGGATACCAATACCCGTGTCAGTGACAGAAAAATAGACCGATGTTTCATCTGCCCGGGCTGAAATGGTTACGGAGCCGGTCTCGGTATATTTTACCGCATTATCGATCAGGTTTACAAAGAGCTGTTCCAGCTTAAACTCATCGGCTTCCAGGGATGGCAGATGAACCGGGAGATCCAGAATGAGTTCAAGCCCCTTGGCTTCCATTTTTTGTTTGAAAATGGAACTGACATTTTCGATGAGATGCACAGGATTAAGAGTGTCTATTTTCAATGTAAAATCCCGTTTTTCCATTTCGGACAGGATCAAAAGATCCTCTACGATATGGATAAGCCGGTCCGTATTACGTTTGATGATGTTCAAATATCGGCTTGTTTCAGGATTTTCATCTTCCAGGAGTGTTTCAATAAATCCTTTGATGGATGTGAGGGGCGTTCGTAATTCATGAGAGACATTGGCAATAAAATCCCGTTTCATTTGGCGAAGGTTTTTCAGTTCCGTTACATTGTGCAAAAGCACGACGATCTCTTTTCGGGTTTTTAGACAATTCAGACTGCAAAGGTAAATTTGTCCATCCAATTCAATTTCCCGGGTGTAATACCGGTTCTCCTCGTTTACTTGGCTAAGGAGAGAGGTAAATTTATGCGGCAGGACATCCCCGATTGGGATATGCTTCAAATTTTCCCGTTTGACCAGACTGGCAAAGCTGTTGTTATACAGGGAAATTTTTCCTTCGGGATTCAGAACGACCACTGCTTCCTGGATAGCAGAAATCACAGCCCGGAGTTCCTCTTTCTGACGGTTTGTCTTGGCAAAGAGCCGGGTGATTTGTGACGCCATTTCATCAAAATTATTGGCCAGAAACGTGATTTCATTCTGAGGATTATCCTGGTAGGTGATATCCAGTGTCTCCTCGGCGATGCGGCGGGATGTGGATACCAGTTCTTTAATGGGCTTGGATAAGTCCCGTGCGAAATAAAAAGCCAGGACCATGGCAATAGCAATAAAAATGAGGGTGATCATCAGAAAACGATTCCGGAGGGTGGCCAGAAGGGTATTGATTTCCTCCAAAAAAAGACTCAGGCGTAAGACAGCTGTGATATCGCCGTTTTGTAACAAAGGCATGGCAATATAGAGCATTTCCGTCTGGACGGTTGTACTGAAACGTACACTCCTGCCGATCCGACCTGTAATGGATTCCATGATTTCTGGCCGGTTGTTGTGATTTTCCATGATGGCAGGATCCTCTTCGGAATCGGCCAAAACCACACCGTCTTTCCGGATGACCGTGATCCGGGCGTTGATATGTTTTCCCTTCTCCTTGACAAAGGCATCCAGTTGGGAGTAATCCTTTTGACGGATTAACTCCAGGACTCTGTCTTCCAGGGAGATGGCCAGATTTTCAAGGGAAGACGATAACGTATTGATATGATTTGTACGGATGATAGTAAAGGAAAAGAGGAAAATAACCACGGAAAGTATCAGGATAATGAAGACATAACGGCTGAACACACGGTAAAAAATGGAATTCACTTATTCCTCGACTTTATATCCAATACCCCGGAGATTGCTGATATATTTCCCGGCCTCCCCCAGTTTTTCCCGAATATGTTTGATGTGAACATCGATGGTCCGGTCTAACACTGCTTTTTCGTTTCCCCACAGTCTGTCCAGTATCTGATCACGGCTGAACACCATTCCTTTCCGTTCGCACAGGATAGTAAGGATGCGAAATTCGGTGGGTGTTAGGGAAACGGGCTTATTGTGGTAGGTGACCTCATATTTTTCCGTATCAATAAATACTTCCTGGTTAATGTTTAGAAGGGGTGAATCCTGTGATGAGATTCCCCGCCGTAAAACTGCTTTGACCCGTGCCACCAGCTCTTTGGGAGAAAAGGGTTTAGTCACGTAATCATCAGCCCCCAGTTCGAGTCCCAACACGGTATCTGTCTCGTCTCCCCGGGCTGTGAGCATCACCACCGGCATGTTGTTATGACGGGGATCTTTCCGAATATCCCGGCAAATATCCAGACCATCCATATCCGGTAACATGAGATCCAATATGGTCAGATCCGGGTTGTTGTTTTTTAGATAATCATAGAAACTCTTTCCTTCGCTGAAAGCATCTACTTTAAAGCCTGAGCGCTTTAAATGTAGTGAGACCAGCTCCAGAATGTCCGCTTCGTCATCGACAATGGCAATTTTTTCGTTCATGATCTTTTTTCCCTCGTATCAAACAGCTTAAGATATTTCAAGCGGATATAAAATAAAAGCAGGAAATGGTTAAGAGATAGTTAAGAAAAAAGGGACTGCCGGTGTGACAGTCCCTTTAATCAGGCATATTTTTTAATTTTTTACTTCAAAAACAGCATTTTCCCGGCTGAGACCTGTTTTGGGGTTTCCACCCGGTAAATGTATTCACCGCTGGAAACTTCTTTTCCGGACTGATCCCGACCGTCCCATGTCAGTTCATGGTATCCTGCTGAAAGGGTCTGCCGTGCATATCGCCGGATCAGAGTGCCGTTGATACTGTAAACAGACAGGGTCACCGGTTGCCCCTCAGGGATCGAAAAGGCAATGGTTGTTTCCGGATTGAATGGATTGGGATAATTGCCATGGAGGGTTATGCTTTGAGGAATTTCGGAGAGGGAATTTTCCACGGAGGATGCTGTTTTTGTGACGATTCGGAGTTCATCCAGATATAGAACACCGGATGGGTTGGCATCCTCATGCCAGGTAAACTGGAAGCTGTCCATCCGGAGTGTCCCGTCCACCGATCCGTCACCGATCCATTCACCGGTGCCGTCATTGGCTATATCCCAACTGACAAGACGCCATCCGTACCAATCCACCTTGACCCATGGGCTGACTTCGTGTCCGGTATTCCCGGTGATATCATCATCCACGGCAAATCGGAACGAGATATTGTTTCCCATACCATAAATATATACCTGAAGCCGATAACTGTTATCGAAAGTGAAGGATTGGGGATCCTGATACGCGCGAAGCAGGTGAGCATCCGCTGTTTCATCGAATTCATAACTCAGTTTCATGGCCTGGGTACTGTTCAGGATCGGGAGGACCTTTTCCGTTGTTTGTTCCACTGCTCCCGTGACCAGTCCAACAGTGGATCCGCTGTATTTCGGTTCGTGCCACTTGGTAAAATTAACCTCAAAATTATCCACGGTTTCTTTGGATGTGTAAGCATAACCGGTGGTAAAACGATAAGCCCGTGTTCTGTCGTACATATAATTGCCGAACAGATCTTTCAATCCGCCCTGGTAGACATAGGTTCTGTAGATGGATAGGGGATTGAGTTCGTTTACAGGAGCCAGGGATACCACACTTCTGTTACCGATGATGTCGTGGATAATATCCACTTCAACAAAATAATTATCTGTATAATTCTGAAGTTTCAGGTGATTGGTGTCGATATTTTCATCTGCCAGGATTTCGTCAAACACCAGATTAATCACCACGTCGGTTTCGATATTTTCAGCACTGATCCGGGGATACATATCGTCAGATGAAATGGAGGGAGGTGTAATATCCTGGGCACTGGTTATAAACGTGAGGGTGTAATCATCCCCGCCGATACCGTCTCTGTTCCCATCCAGATTCAATCCCCGGCTCCCCAGGGTATTCCCGCCAATGGTCAGGGTATATAGTGTTTCAAAGGCCAGGGAATCGTCGGCGGCTTGAAGGGTTAAAATCCTCAGTTCCGTATTCCAGGAAAAGATCAGATCTTCAGCCGGATCAAGGGAGAGGTTTTCCCTGACGGACGCTGTATCCATTTCGTGGCTGAAGTAGATAATAATGGGATTCCAGGCGGGATGGGAAGGTTCGTCCTGTGTCGGAGTTGAAGCAAGAACGACCGGCGGCTGGCTGGAGACGAGATATACATCCCTGTGATTGTAAAAAGCATCGCCAATAACCACTTCCTGTGTATCCGGATAAAAATCTTCCGCTTCAACAATCAGTGTATAGGTACCGGGAGCCAGACTATCGAAAAGATAAAAACCGTTGTTTTTGTTATCACCGGTATAAGTCTCCACAAGAGTTCCTTCCTGATACAACGAAGCCGTGATATCATTCACCGGTTTTTTATTGTCATTGGTCCCGTTGATATAGAAATAGGGGACGGTTTCAAGGGGATTCCGCACAATACCTGATAAATTCCGGAAGGGAAAATCCGGTTGATCATAGAGTTTTACAAAAGAGCGTGCAATGGCCCAGGATTCTTCCCGGCGATAATCCAGATTTTGAAGCCTCCAAGACTCCGGCACGTAGTCATGAAAGGATCCTTCCGATAAAGTGCCGGGCATATTGAGTCCACGCAAAACACCCAGACCGGACCTGTTTCCCTGTGAATCGGTCCAGCTGTAGAAACTCCAGTCCCCACGGACATGTTTATTTGTTGTCCGGTGAGCCCGATAGATTTCATCTCCCATAATTGGAGCCATTTCGCCAGCAAGGGGAAACAGGGCGCCGGTAACAGTCATGTTATAATTATCACCGATTACACCCGGATCCCAGCCTCTGTAAAGCATCAGGGTGTAATTTAATTCTCCATTAAATCCATTGCTGTGAATCGATTCAAAAAAATCCGCCTGAAAGTTATTGGCCAGAGCGGAAATCGTGGAAAGAGGGAGGTCATCCGATGTATAATTGGTTGTCCGGGAGATTCCAACAGTGGCTCCCATATTTTCGAGTAGTGTTTTGAGGTAGAGCCCTTTTGTCAGGTTTCCTTCCGATTCCCAGAATCCAGTAGCGGCAATGTACCGGTCATCGGAATCGTGTCCGCCATGACCCGGATTGACATAAATACGGATATCGCTCAGATCCTGACTGAAAAGGAGGGAGGCTGACAATAAAGTGATAAGAGTTATAAAGCGTGTTATTTTTTTCATCAGTCTCTCCTATTCCGTCACGTGGAGTTTCATTATGTAGATTCGCCCCGACAGATCATGATATGTCAGAGCTTTATTATCAGGGGACCAGCGGGGGTACATTTCGATAACATCGTCTGTTTTTGTTAATTGCACGGATTCTTTTCCATCTGCCGAAGCAAGCCATATCTCCGATTCCGTTATAAAATGACCGTCATCATAATCTTTCATGTAAGCAATCCATCGGCCGTTGGGTGACCATACCGGAGCATTGGCATACCCCAGTTCTACCTGGATATTTCCTTCCAGATCGCAGATAAAAGTCCCTTCGCCCGCCTTGTTGTACAGGATTTGATCACCGGATGGAGAAAGGGAAGCCCAGACATAGTTACCTTCTCCCGAAGGTGTCAGGCGTTTTTCTTTGCCGTTTTCATACAATGTCAGATGATTTTCAAAGGTATGTACCAACCGGGTCCCGGGATTTTCAGCCTTGCGGTCCCTGTCCACAACAAGGATCTTTGTCCCGGTCCGTGTAACCACTCCCTCTTCTGTTGCCAGCAGAGGGTGGGTTAAAAGCCGTTCATTCTCGATCAGATAATCTCTCCCTTTGCTC
>LDZU01009445.1_pt1 | contig 18375 bp, 16 predicted proteins | sample 615531 | NCBI WGS metagenome assembly LDZU01 (sample SAMN03408293, study PRJNA278302) | terrestrial metagenome | isolation source: oil reservoir sample SB2 | place: USA: Alaska, North Slope, Schrader Bluff formation | collected 2011-09 | reverse complement strand
CTTACCGAGCCAGGAACCCACGTAAACCTTGCCGTCAGCGTATTTTACCGGGGTGTTAAGCTGAGTATCACCGGTAGGGGTATCCCAGATAATATTTCCATCATCTGCCTTTAAAGCATAGACATGACCGTCATTGGTAGCGGCAAAAACCTTCCCTTCTCCGTAAGCCGGAGTGGCCAGTTGAAATTTATAGCCGGTGTTGCTTAAAAAAGTACGCCATATTTTTACTCCAGTTTTGGCGTCAAAGGCCCACATTCCTCCATCAGCATCCCGGATGGCATCCAGCACAAATACCTTGCCCTCAGCCACAATAGGGGCGACACAAATGCCCGCCATGGGAGTCTGCGGGTTGTCCACCTGGACCTGCTGGCGCCAGCCCTGGGTGATGTTGTTTATGGGAGCAGGACTGGCTGTCTGGCCGGAGTTATAATAATCTTTTTGAAACTGCTCCCAATCCCAATCAACCGCTTCACCTTTCACTGCCTGAGCAAAAGACGCTAAAAGCAAGCTCAGGATTAAAACCAGGCTAAACAAAAGAAACTTCTTTTTAAACAATTTTCTTCCTTCTCCCCTTTCCCTTAAAATATAATCAATAATTGAAACAAGACCCAGGCCAACGGTTTAAAAAATTTATCCCCTGTTTTTTACTCCTTTCCCCCCCTTTTAATCGTTTAGATAAAATAAAAACTCCCGCTCCTCCGTTAAGAGGTGGCGGGAGTTTGTTGCTTTAATAGGCTTAAATACCAGTACCTGCCCTCTCCGTGGGAGGCCAAGCTTGGAAATCAACTACCGGACATGAAGCGTCAGGAGAAAAACAACCTGAATTAAACGATAAAAAATACCCTTTAATTATCCTAACGACTAATGTCTGACAACTGATGACCTCACGTGTACCAACATGCCGGACAGGTCTCCTGACTTGTGGATCATCGCTTTTTTGGCTGCCTTCCCATCCAGCACTCAATATACCTTCTGTACTAAAAAGCAAATAAGTTTTGCGGAAAACTAATTTGTCTTTTAGCATTGCTAGGTTATCGTTGAGGGCCGGACAGTGGCTTTTGCGTCAAGGCCGCTTCCCACTTACAGTGGCCGGACCGCCCAGGACTTTCACCTGGTTCCCTATTTTCCTGCAATTTCAGCAAGAACCCGACATGAATTATCGTAAATTATTTAGTTTTAACTTTTTTAACATAATTTATGCCGGCTGTCAAGCGCTAAAAGAAATATTTGTGCTAAAAAAATATTTGTGAATGTTCGGTGATATAGAATTCACCTAAAAAATATTTTTTTCATATTAATATTTAAAGTTGAAGTGGTGGACTGCATTCTGGATAAAGGTCTTGTTCTTGACGCCTGGGTAAGGGTTGCCCCGCCAGGTCTGGAACTGCTCACTATTGAAGCCAGATTTACCAAAGCATTGCCTCCCTCCAAGAGCAAAGAAGAAAATAATACTAAGGAGAGCCAGGTAATGGAAAATTATAGCGTGTATATTTACGGGATTATTGAAGAACCCGCCTATAAAAGTTTTGTTTTTCGGGGGATTGGGAGTAACGAAGTATACACCGTTAACTATCATAAATTAGCCGCCGTGGTTAGTAAGCTTTTTCAGGAAGATGTTTACCCTACCAGGAAAAATATTCTTGTACACACTATGGTCCAGGAAGCCATATTATTAAACTATGCTATTTTACCTATGTCTTTTGGTATAGTTGCCCCGAACGCCGGGGAAGTTAAAAAATTCTTAGAAAACAATTATCTGAGTCTTCAACAAGAACTAAACAGGTTGGCCGGAAAAATTGAGTTAGAATTAAAGGCTTTCTGGAATAAAGAAACGGTAAATCAAGAACTGGCAGAAAATCAGGGTTATCTCAGCATAAAATATCGACTCAAAAACGCTTCTTCTCTCCTGGAAAAGCAAAACCTAATAGTAAAAGTAGGTAAACTGGTGGAATCAGTTGTTTTGCAGTGGCAGGAAAAAATTAATCAAGAAGTTTACCCTAGTTTAAAATCCCTGGCGGTAGATACCTATTTAAACAAGCTTTCAGGAATTACTAATATTTTAAACGCTTCCTTTTTGGTGGAAAAAGACAAAGAAAATGAGTTTAGGGAGCGAGTTTACCAATTTGAGGTTTTGTACAAGGATAAAATTAATTTTAAGTATATTGCCCCCCTTCCTCCTTACAATTTTATCCGGATAAAATTAAATAAAACTAATATCTTTTGCCCGAATTGCGGGAATAAAGTAGAGAAAAAGGCGGCCTCCCAAAGCAAAAAGACAATTCCTAAAATTGGGCGGCCTTAAATTTATAAATTTATAGTTACTAAACTTCTACTTTCTCCACTTCTACGGTCCGGTAATTTTTTGTTCCTGCCCCAAACTGAACGGCATACACCAGGTGAGCAATATCATCTGCCTCTTTATTTTGTAATCTTGGGGCAACTGATTTAAGTAGTTCCAGGCCAAAGCAGTCCAGAGCCACCGGGTCTTTCCCGGCGTACATATAACCCAAATAAACCGGTTCCCCGCTTCCGTGCCTTTTTTCATTGGCGTAACGGTACGTTTGAATTGCATCCACGATAAATAAGTCAGGTTTAATTACCACGTTACAGGCGGCAATGCTTTTATGAATATCCCTTTTCTTCCGGTGCATGGCAATTCTTTCCTGACTGGGAAAAAGGCCAAACTGATTTTTAAGCGCTCCGGTTAAATCTGTCCAGGTATGAGGTTTAAGGACGGGCAAAGAAATAAGATAATCGCTTTGAAGCGCTAAACTAGAAATTAAAAGCTCAAGACCCTGACCGGTATTAATTTTTTCAAATTTATCCTCTAAAAAATTGATTAATTTTAAACCGTAATTTTGGCATACCTGGTTTAAGGGATGATTTTGGATAATATCATTAGCATTTCCGGCTTCAAAAGCAGGACCATCACCAACCTTAAGGTCATATTTTTTTCGGGTTAAAAATTCTAATACTGTTTCTAGCACTTCCGGGTGAGTAGTAGAAGGGTAAGTCTCTGCGGAAACAACGTTTGGTTTAACCAAAACCTTTGCTCCTTCAGGAGCGGTGAATAATTTTTTAAGACTCCAGAGAACAAATTCTTTACGGTGTTCTGTTTTTTTAAAGTAAATTATTTCTTCCATTTAAAGAAGGCAACTCCTTTTTATCTTTAAATTTTTTAAGGATAAAAAGGTAATTTAAAGTTATTTAAAATATTTACTCATTTTACAGGCTACATCTTCGGGTTTTGTTTCAATTATCCAGGCGTAATGTAATTTTTCCATAAAACCCACATCATTGGTATATAAAGGCTGAAAATTTGGCCGGGAAATGATTCTAGCGTGCAAAGCGTAATAATCATTATCCTTTTTGTCCATTGAACCGGCGTAAGTAGTAACATTAAAAGCGTTCACCCCGCGCTCTCTATAGCCCCGCAGTATTTTTACCAGACAGGCGGCAAAGCTGCTTAACTGCTCTTCGTTTAGTTCGCTAAAAGTACTTGCGTTCTTAAAAACTAGCAAAACTTCGTTATTTCCAACAGGAGCATAACTGGCCAGGACAACTACCCCGTTATCTTTGTCCCCCACCTCACCAATGAACCTTTCTTTAGTCTCTTTTTCTTCGGCTAAGAGCTTTAACCAGTAGTTTTGGCCAGTTTGGGCAAAATATTGCCGGCTGTTTTCGATGAGTTTAGCCTGGAAAGGGGTGGGTTCTCCGTCAATTAAAATTTGGGTGTGCGGGTGAACGATGCTGGCGGCGGCCGAAGGCAGGTGATTCCAACTCCATACGGGATACTTTGTCTCTGGTTCCTGACGCGATGCTTTTTCCATAAAGAGGATACTTGCCTTTAAATTGTTTATGATAAGTTTGTTAGAAAACTGGGGCAAATCAAGAAAATGTTCGGTTGAAAAAGTTGCCACGCCATGATACAAGCCAAAAGGAAAAAGATTAGGAAAGGCACAGCTTTCCCCAACCGTAATCCGTTCTTCATTAAGACCGGTGAACTTAGGAGTATTTTTTTCCAAATTTCCCGGGCAAAAAAAGCAGTTTTCCTTTGTTTTATTAATCATGGCGGTAACTTCAGCTGAATTTTCCTGAGCTGATGACGCCTGTTTAACTCTTTTTGAACGCTGGATATTTATTCGACACTCTATCCCCGTAAATAAATCCTTGCGGTACTCAATTTCCTGGGTTTCTACCGCAAAGTTTTTTAAAGGGCTTAAAAACTTTGTTGTTTTAATCTCCTTTTCTTTTCCAAAAATCAATTTTAGGCCCCCTCAGGTTTTTAACATATCCAGATTAAAATTAAATTAAACATTAAATTAAACCATGAATTATACCCAAAACAGCTTAACTTAAATAGTATTTACTTTCTAAATTTCGATACTGGATGGCCTCAGCCAGGTGGGCCGCTTCAATTATCTCGCTTTGCGCCAAGTCAGCAATGGTAAGGGCTACTTTTAAAATCCGGTCATGCGCCCGGGCGCTTAGATGCAGTTGGCGAAAAGCCGCCGCCAGTAAGGCTCTAGCATCGATGGTCAGGTGACAGTATTTACGTACCTCGTTTGGTTTTAGTCGGGCATTGCAGGTATTTTTTAACCCTAACCTTTCCTGTTGCCGGCGGCGGGCTGCCTGCACCCGTTTTTTGATCACGGCCGAAGGCTCACCCGGCTCTTTGGCGCTTAACTCCTGGTACGCTACCCGGGGCACCTCTAAGTGAAGGTCAATGCGGTCAAGCAACGGGCCGGAAATACGGCTGAGGTAACGTTGAATCTGGTTTGGCGTACAGGAGCAAGCACGTTGACTATCGCCGTAGTAGCCGCACGGACAAGGGTTACAAGCTCCCACCAGCATTATCTGGGCGGGATAGGCAACGGTAGTGCTTACGCGCGAAATGGTTACTATTCCGTCTTCTAACGGGGCCCGTAAGGATTCTAAAGCGTCTTTACGAAACTCTGGCATTTCATCAAGGAATAAAACTCCTAAATGGGCCAGGCTAATTTCCCCGGGGCGGGGAAAATGCCCGCCGCCAACCAGACTTGCGGTGGAGGCGGTATGATGGGGGGCCCGAAATGGCCTGGCCTTAACTAAGGGATAATTTGGCTTGAGCAACCCGGCCAGGCTATGAATTTTGGTAACTTCAATAGCTTCTTCAAAAGAAAGGTCGGGTAAAATTCCCGGCAGCCGGCGGGCAAGCATTGTTTTTCCGGTTCCAGGACTGCCAATCATTAAAATATTGTGGCCTCCGGCGGCCGCTACTTCTAAAGCACGCCGCGCGGCCTCCTGACCCCTAATGTCGGCCATATCAAGATATTCCTGATGGTGAGCCGTCATTAACGTTGTAATATCCGCCTGCCAAGGTTTAATTTCATTTTCTTGACGCAGGAAACGGTCCATTTGGTTTAAGCTGGTTACCGGATAAATATTTACTCCCTGGACTAAAGAGGCTTCGTTGGCATTTTGGGCGGGGACAATTACTTCCGTAAGGTTTTGTTCCCGGGCAACCAGAACGTTGGGCAGGGTGCCCGATATTTCTCTTAATGTTCCGTCTAAAGAGAGTTCTCCCATTAAAACATAGGGCAACAATTTCAGGTGGTCTATCTGGCCGGTAGCGGCTAAAATTCCCGCGGCAATAGGCAAATCATACAAGGGGCCCTCTTTTTTTAAATCAGCCGGGGCTAAATTTACCGTAATTCTTTTGGCCGGAAAATCAAAACCCGAATTCTTTAAGGCTGCCCGCACCCGGTCCCGGGCCTCCCTCACGGCTGCATCAGGAAGACCAACCAGGTCAAAGCTTGGTAAGCCGTTAGCTACATCCACTTCTACCTGAACAAGCCGCCCTTCCAGGCCGTAAAGGGCCGTACTTTTTACTATGGCCAGCATTTATTCACCTGCTTGTAAGAAAAAACTACTTATTTAATTTACCACTAAAAAACGTTTCGGCCAAGAGAAAATATAGCCTATAGGTTAGTAGTTTAAAAAATATTATACCTTATATCATCTCTGGTATTAAATAGTTATTAATAATTTTTATAACTTGCCTGATTATTATTAAATAATTTAATTTGAATTATAAATAAATGTAATGCTAGACTAGAAGGAAAATCAACAACTACAAGGTTAAGATTTAAAAAAGCAAAAAGGAGGATTTTATGGCGAAAAAACAATTAATTAACCAAAGAACAGCCCTTATTCTAGCCGGATTAATTTTCGGGGTGGGTGCTTCCTTGCTGCAAAAATGGGGCAATCCGCCTAATATGGGAGTCTGCGTGGCCTGTTTTATCCGGGATATTGCCGGTGCCTTGGGTCTTCACCGGGCTGAGGTGGTACAGTATATTCGTCCTGAAATTATTGGTTTTGTATTGGGTGCTTTAATCTCGGCCTATGCTTTTGGGGAGTTTCGCGGCCGGGGTGGTTCCGCTCCCCTGGTCCGTTTTTTCCTTGGCGTTTTTGCCATGATTGGCTTTCTGGTTTTTTTAGGCTGCCCGGTAAGAGCGCTGGTGCGTTTGGGCGGGGGAGACCTTAACGGTCTGGTTGGTATATTGGGCCTTATTTTTGGCGCCTTTTTAGGGATACAATTTTTAAAACAAGGCTTTAACCTGGGCCGGGCGGCAAAAATACCAACTATAGCGGGTTGGATTATGCCGGTGGGCATGATCGTTCTCCTTTTATTTAGTCTATTTAAACCGGCTTTTATTTTTACCAGCGTCAAAGGGCCGGGTTCTCTTCACGCTGCGCTAGGCCTTTCCCTGGGGGCAGGGCTAATTGTGGGATTTTTAGCCCAAAGGACCAGGATGTGTTTTGTGGGCGGGTGGCGTGATTTGATTTTAATTAAGGATACCCACCTTTTTGGGGCTATCGCCGCTTTCTTTATTGGCGTCTTGCTTTGCAATTTGTCTTTAGATCAAGTAAACTGGGGCTTTGCGGATCAACCGGTAGCCCATGCCAATCACCTTTGGAATTTTTTAGGGATGACCTTGGGCGGGCTGGCGGCTACTTTACTTGGCGGCTGTCCCTTGCGTCAGCTTATTCTTACCGGGGAAGGGGATACTGATGCCGGGATTACGGTGCTGGGACTTTTTGCCGGGGCTGCCTTGGCCCATAATTTTCTTTTGGCCAGCAGCAAAGAAGGTCCTTCAGTGTTTGGTCCCTGGGCCGTAATTATTGGTCTGATTTTCATTTTTCTGGTTGGTTTTTTCATGCGGGAAAAAATATAAAGGAGTTTTAAGGAGGGAAGAAATTATGGTCGAAGTTGACGCGCGCGGATTTTCCTGCCCTATTCCCGTGGTAAAAATTATGCATACATTAGAAAATAACCCCGGTGAATCCATAACGGTACTTGTTGACAGTGAAGTTTCCCGGGAAAATGTGTCCCGTCTGGCTCAAAGTAAAGAATATACGGTAGAGATTGAAGCTTTGGCGGAAGGATATAAACTTATCCTTAATCCCCCATCAAGTTAAAACATAGAATAGACTTACCATTATAAAAAATTTACCTATTATAATGTTTCGTAATTATCGCTTCAATTACCGACCCGCCCCCACCCTTCCCTCCCCCTTGAAGGGGGAGGTTAGGTGGGGGGGTTATTTTGGAATCAACCTAATATAATTTACCGGGGTTATTTGTGGTAAAATAAAAGTAACTACTCAGGTTCAAAGGGGGTAGCCATTGACTTATAAAGTAGTTTTATTTTATTCTACCTCGGCCGCCATTCAGGCAGAAAAATTGCTTATTAAAGAAGGTTTTACCGTAAAATTAATTCCCGTGCCCCGCATTCTTAGTTCTGATTGCGGGGTATGCCTGCGTTTTGAGGGCGCCGTTGAAATACAAATTAAGAGTTTGCTAGCTCAAAAAAAAGTAGCCTATCAAGGAATCTACGCTATATAAGGAGGTGTCATCAATGTCCCAACCCTTCCCCAAACTTACGCAGCTTACTAAAACATCAGGCTGAGCGGCTAAAATAGGGCCGGCGGCCTTGGCGCAAGTCTTGCGCCAGTTACAATTAAGCCCGGTAAAAGACCGGAATCTTTTGGTGGGCCTGGAAACATCCGATGATGCTGCGGTATATAAACTAACGGAAGATTTAGCTTTAATCCAAACCATAGACTTTTTTACCCCGGTCATTGATGACCCCTATTTTTTCGGCCAGGTGGCCGCTACTAACGCTTTAAGCGATATATACGCCATGGGCGGGCGTCCCCTTTTGGCCTTAAATATTGTCTGTTTTCCTAATTGTCTTCCCTTGGAATGGCTAACGGCCATTCTCCAGGGGGGAGCAGATAAAGTGGCCGAAGCGGGAGCAATTATAGCCGGGGGGCATAGCGTCCAGGATGACGAGCCCAAGTACGGCCTTGCGGTTACGGGGCTGGTGTCGCCCCAAAAAGTTATTACTAATGCCGGGGCTTTACCCGGGGACCTGCTTATTTTAACCAAGCCTCTTGGGACAGGGATTATCACCACGGGTATTAAAGCTGATTTGGTTTCCCAAGAAACACATGCGGCGGCCGTAACCAGTATGACCACCCTTAACGCCGCCGCCGCCACGGCTATGTCCGCGGCAAGTGTTCATGCCTGTACGGATATTACCGGTTTTGGGCTTTTGGGCCACGCCGCAGAAATGGCTTTGGCCAGTAATGTTTCCCTGGAATTAGAAATGGGTAAAATACCTCTTCTTCCTGAAATTGAAAATTTAGCTTCTTTGGGTCTAATTCCGGGAGGGGCTTATAAAAACCGGGACTATTTGGTAAATGAAATTGTCTTTGCCGGGAGAATTACGGCCACTGAAAAAATGATCTTATTTGATCCCCAGACTTCCGGGGGGCTGTTTATTGCTTTATCAGGGGAAAAAGAACGGGATTTTTTTGCTGCTTTAAACCGGCAGGAGAAGAGAACTCTTTTTGTACAAACTGTAGGGCGGGTTATCGAAAAGCAAGATTACCTGATCTTAGTAAAATGAGTTAGTTTATTAAAATAAATCGGGCAAATTATAAACTCCTTTAATCTTTAATTTTATGGTATAATTTTTTAGAAAAAAAAAGGATTTTTTTTATTTATAGCGAAAGATAAAATATTATAAGTATTTTCTTTATTATCTGGTAATTCGCAAAATTTATTATAAAGATAAATCAATCTAGGGGGCAGTATATATGTTTCAAGAAAAAAATGGTTATTTTGTACCGTCAGAATCGTTAATTGAAAAGGCAAACGCAAGGCAATACAAAAAGCTTATTGAAGAAGCGCGGGATGATCCGGTTAAATTGTGGCAGGAAGTAGCTAAAGAATTAAACTGGTATACGCCCTGGGAAAAAACATTAAACGACCAGAATCCTCCTTTTTATAAATGGTTCGAGGGAGGAAAGGTTAATATTTTCCATAACGCCGTGGAAAGATATAATAATACCCCAATGCGCAACAAGTTGGCCCTTATCTGGGAAGGCGAAAATGGCGAAATGCGGACTTATAGTTATCACGCTCTTTGCCGGGAAGTAAATAAATGCGCTAATCTCCTGAAAAATATGGGGGTTAAAAAGGGCGACCGCGTAACCATCTTTTTACCCAAGATTCCCGAGCAAATTATGATGATGCTGGCCTGTGCTAAAATAGGGGCTATTCACCATATAGCGTATATAGGACTGGATGCTTACACTTTAAGACAACAAATTTTAAGTACCGGTTCTAAATGTGTAGTTGCCTCAGATGGGAGTTTTCGTAGCGGTGTTGTTGTTCCTCTAAAAAAGGATGTATTGGATGAAGCCTTAAAGTTAACCCCTACGGTAAAAACAGTAATTGTAGTTAAAAGAACAGGCCAGGATGTTCCTATGGAGATAGCCCGTGATTATTGGTTTCACGAATTGGTCAACCTACCTATTGTTAATGTTAAAGAAGAGACCGAAGCTATGGACGCCGAAGACCCGCTTTTTATAATTTACCGGCCTCATATTTCACAACGCTCAGGCTTACTTAACGGATATTTATATACTCACGGTGGATATATGGTAGGAGCCTATTTTACTACTAAGTTAATTGGGGATTTAAAAGACATTGACCGTTATTGGTGTACTTCTGATCCGGCCTGGATTACAGGCCATACCTATACTGTGTACGGTCCCTTATTAAATGGAGCAACTATTTTCTTTTACGAAGGTATCCCTGTTTATCCTTATCCGGATAAATGGTGGTCATTAGTTGAAAAATACGAAATTAATATTTTTACGGCTATTGTTTTAAATATTAAAAATCTTATGCGTCAAGGCGATGCCTGGTTGGAAAAACATGATTTGTCAAGCCTGAGACTCCTAGGAACCATGGATGAGCCAATAGATTTAGAAATATGGAATTGGTATTTCAAGACAGTGGGAAAAGAACAATGTCATATTATGGATGTTTGGGGGCAAATTGAAACGGGCGGGCTTTTAATTAGCACTTTACCAACCATGCCCTTAAAACCTGGTTCTATCGGAACGGCTTTCCCCGGAATTGTAGCCGGGGTTGTAAATGAAGAAGGAAAAGAAGTAGGGGTTGAAGAGGAAGGGTACCTGGTGATAAAAAAGCCCTGGCCATACATGCTGAGAACAATTTATGAAAATCAGGAACTTTATAAAGATAGATACTGGAGTAAAATGAAAGGTGTTTATTATACCGGCGATATAGCTAAGAAAGATAAAAACGGTTATATTAGCGTGGTTAAAAGAATTACCTTTTAGGCCTTATAAAATAGGCCGAAGGTTCCTTTATTTAAAGGAACCTTTTTATTTCTATTTTTATATTTAATTTTGAAGTGTTAAGGAGGCTTCTGTATTTGCTTTCTCTTAATGAAGTTAATTATTTTTTAAATCCTCGTTCAGTGGTTTTAATTGGTGTAACTACCCGTACAGGACCAGAAGCGTATAACTCCCTTGAACAAGTGCTGAAAACCGGCTTTAACGGCCGGATTTACGCCGTTAATCCTAAAGGAGGAGAAGTATTAGGCCAAACATTATACCGTTCGGTGTTGGAATTACCGGAAGCGGTAGATTTAGCAGTTATTTCAACGCCGCGTACCGCGGTTGTAAAGGTAGTAAAAGACTGTGTCCTCAAAGGAATTAAAGCCGTAATTGTGGTAACCCAGGGTTTTGCGGATGGAGATAAAGAAGGTCAGGTGATGCAGGCAGAACTGGGTAAAATAATCCAGGGTACCGGGACCCGTCTCATTGGTCCTAATACAATTGGGGTGGTAAATACTTTTGTTGATTTTCATACCTCCTTTCTTGATTTTCACCGCCAAAAAAATAATTGTTGTATGATCAGTCAATCAGGGATATTCCTCCTGGGGTCGGCTGATTTTACGGCCGGGTTAGGCCTGGGAATTGATCTAGGCAACGCGGCCGATATTGAAATAAGTGATTTACTGGAGTATTTAGGTAACGACCCTCAAATTAAAGTAATAAATCTGCATATTGAGGGCATAAAAAACGGACGGCGGTTTATGGAACTTGCTCGAAAAACAGGCTGTAAAAAACCTGTTTTTTGCTTAAAAACAGGACGCAGTGAGGCAGGAGCCAAAGCGGCTATTTCGCACAGCGGCTCTTTAGCCGGGGAAGACCACGTCTTTGAAACGGCATTTAAGCAAAGTGGCCTTATCAGGGTGCAAGATGTCGAAGAAATGCGTATTTTTAATAAAACTTTTCTTACCTATCAGTCCATTCCAGGTCAAAGGATTGCCGTTTTAACCATTAGTGGCGGGGCAGGGATTGCTACGGCTGACGCCATGAGTAACTATGGCTTAAAATTAGCGCAGTTCAGTCCCTCTACCGTGAACCGTCTTAAAGAAGTTTTTCCTGACTGGATGGAAGTAATTAATCCGGCCGATATTTGGCCGGCCGGAATGATACACGGGTACCATCATATTTATTCTTTATCGCTAGAGATTGTACTTAATGATCCCCGGGTTGACGCGGTATTTTGTGTTTCACCCGCGTACCTCCACCCGGCTCAGGATAAACTACTAAACATCACTGATTTACTTAATCAGGCTGCCGCCAACCACCCCGAAAAACCGGTAGCTGTTTGGGTATATGGCCCTTACCGGCAGGAATTTGCCGCTATATTAGAAAAGCCGGGTCATATTATAGCCTACCATTCACCGGAAAGGGCCATGGCAGCCTTGGGCGCGTTATACCGTTACCACCAGCAGATAAAACCCGCCCTGGAGAACCCGGAGAAAAACGAACCCTTTATTGTTTTTAATGAACAGAAGATAAACCGGGTTAAAAGAATTTTTTATACGGCCCGAAATCAAAATAAAGCTACCATTAATTTCCCTGAACTGGAAGAAATATTTCAAGCATATGATATTCCCATCGTATCAACAAAAGTGGCTTACAATTTAATCGAGGCCTTGGCCGCGGCTGAAGAAATTGGTTATCCGGTAGTCATGAAAGTATTAAGTCCTGAAGTTACCCATAAATCTGACTTAGGAGGAGTTTACCTAAACTTGAACAGCCCTGAAGCCGTAGAAAATGCTTTTAAAAAAATAAAGGCCCTTGAGCTAAATCAAGAGTTAAAAATACCGGTTTTAGGGGTGCTTATTCAGCCTTATATTACTGACCCGGATAGTATCGAGATTATCCTGGGGAGCAAAAAAGACCCGGTTTTTGGCCCTGTTTTGGTTTACGGGTTAGGAGGCATTTATACCGAATTATTTAAAGATGTTGCTTTTCGGATTGCCCCCATTAATCGTACCCAGGCACTGGCCATGATTAAGGAAACACGTTCATATCAACTGCTTTTGGGTTTTCGGGGCAAGCCCCCCTTAGATATAGAAGCCCTGGTCAGTTCCTTGCTTAGCCTGGGGCAAATAGTCGTCAATCATCCTGAAATTCAGGAACTAGACCTTAATCCTTTACTGGTAAGGCCAAAGGGAGTACTGGCTCTTGACGCCCGCTTGAGTATAGCATAGTACAATGTTTCGTAATTATCGCTTCAATTACCGACCCGCCCCCACCTAACCTCCCCCTTCAGGGGGGAGGGAAGGGAGGGGGCGATGGTTATATGATTAGCTAGAGAAACCTTTCTTTCTTCTCAACGGATATTAAAAGCGAGGTAAAATTTTATGTATCAGTGGAGTAAAGTGAATTTTAATAATTCAAGGGGTCTAAAGTTAGCCGGCCTTTGCTGCGTTACGGCAGGAAAAAAAGGACCCATGGTAGTGGTTTGTCATGGTTTGGCGGGGAGTAAGGAAGGAAGAGGACGGGCGGTAGAAATGGCTGAGGAATTAGCAGGTCGCGACTGGTCAACATTTCTTTTTGATTTTACCGGGGTTGGGGAAAGTGAAGGTATTTTTAATGAACTTACTTTAACCAGACAAATAGACGACTTGGCAAATGCTGTATCATGGTGCCGCCGGCAAGGGTTTAGCCCTATTGTTGTCCAGGGACGCAGTTTTGGCGGTACAACCGCATTAGCTTTAGCTGCCTGTGACTATAGGGTTGCAGGTGTTTGCATTTGGGCCACCCCGGCGGCGCTGGAAAGGCTTGTTATTGGTCACCCGCAATCCCCTCAGGACGTAACAGAAAAAATTTTAACGGAAAATACGGAAAATAAGGTTGTTTTACTTAAAGATGACTTTTTAAAGGATATAAAAAAATACAATATAACCCATTGCGCCTCTTTAATTTCCCCCCGGCCCTTATTAATAGTCCATGGTGTTCAGGATGAGGTAGTTCCCGGCTTTGAGGCTGAAGCAATACATCGGGCGGCCGGCCAGCCTAAAGAATTAGTCTGGATTGAAGGGGGTGACCACCAGTTTACCAATACCTACCGTCAGGTTTGGGAAGTCTTTTTTAGCTGGTTACCTGAAAAATTCAATGATTAAGCTGGTTTAATTAAACTTTTAATTACTTGGTGGGGAGAATTCTAAAATCAAGAAAATCACCGCGGTAGGTCTCACTAGTTTCTTCTATTTTTTCCACCCTGGCGGACGGTGGACCTTTAGCGCACCACCGTAACATTTCGGTTACCGCAGGCCCGGAACCTTCAAAAACTGCTTCTACCCGCCCGTCTCTTAGATTTCTCACCCAGCCGGTAAGATTAAGTTTTTGGGCCGCCTGGCGGGTGTGCTCCCGGAAATAAACACCCTGCACCCGGCCGCTAAGGTATACATGCTTACGTAACATGGCGCTAAAGTCTCTCTCTTATTTTGCCTTAAATTTTATTTCTTATAAGTTAAAAAAGCAAGCGGGAAAAGGCTTTAAAACGGGAAAAAGTTATAAAGTGTTACTAAGTTAATTTGCCAAAATAATTCTTATAATTTATAATTTTAGTAACTACTCAGCCACCCCCTCCCTTCCCTCCCCCTTCAAGGGGGAGGGAAGGGAGGGGGCAAAGGTACAAAGTTTTTTTGCCAGACTTGCCTGCCCGTCAGACTGATAGACATGATAGTAATAACATGAAAGATAACTAATAGTCTGTCAGACAAGCGGGCTGCCAGGTAGTAATAGTTATAATATGGTAAACAACCTACAGCCTGACAGACAAAGGGGGAATTGGATGAGTATTACCGTTAGAATGCAGAGCTCGTTATGCCATTTAACCGGGGGTAGAAATGAGATAGTATGTGAAGCAAAAGATGTTGCGGAATGCTTAAATCAACTTGAGGCACAATATTCGGGCTTAAAAAGTAAAGTATGTAACGAACAGGGAGAAATGCTGGGGAATTTAAATGTTTACGTTAACGGAGATAACATAAGGTATCTTAAAGGTATAAATACACCTTTAAAAAATGGGGATGAAATTACTATTATTCAGGCCATTGCGGGAGGTTGATGATTGAGATGATGGTTGACCGGCCAGAATCACATTTTATCTTTCTTTATCACCCGGCTGCGTTTCATGGACATCACTATATTGCCTACCAGGGAAAGCCTTTAACGAATAAAGAATATTTAGAGCATTGGGGAAAATGGGTGCTTACCGGAACGCGCGCTGAATTTGACATTCTGGCTAAAAATATTGACCCTTACGTTGAAAAAGGAGTTATCCCTTGTGTTAAATATGACCGGGTTCCTTTAAATCACCTGGGAATGGAAGAGTGTGTCATGTGTGTTTACTGTGATGACCGGCAAAGAGAAGAAGTGTGGAAGATTATAGCTGAATTCGGGGTTAATCTAAAAGCGTGGTTTTATGAGCGTGAGACGTGGGAAATGTGGTCGCCTGGTGGAAGGCTGCTGGAAAATTGGATTGCTTCTCAAAACTTGAGTCAGGAAGAGGCGGAAAATGTTAGAGCAGATGCCCGTCAACGGGTTAGAGCCATTTATAAAAATGAAGATGCTATTTTTACCGGATTAGAACAATAAAAATACGATGCTTACAAAAGAACAAAAAGACAGATACCACCGCCAGATCATACTTCCTGAAGTGGGGGAGAAAGGGCAAAAAAAATTACTGAAATCTAAGGTTCTATTAATTGGGACAGGCGGCTTGGGCTCGGCAGCAGCTTATTATTTGGCGGCGGCCGGGGTAGGAAAAATTGGCCTTGTTGATGGTGACCGTTTGGAGCGCAGTAATTTACAGCGCCAGATTTTACACCAGACGTCCCGGTTAGGGGAGTCAAAAGTTGTTTCCGCCCGGCAAACGTTAACGGCCTTAAACCCGGAAATTGAAATTGCAACTTATCAGGAAAACCTGACCGCCGCCAACGCCTTAAGGATTATTTTGGATTATGATCTAGTAGTTGATTGTAGTGATAATTTTGTCACCCGTTATTTAACCAATAAGACTTGCGTTGTTACGCAAAAACCCATGATTTACGGAGCCGTATCACATTTTGAAGGACAAGCTATGACTATTCTTCCTGGTGTAGGACCTTGTTACCACTGTCTCTATCCTGAACCCCCTTCAGGTGATGCAGTTTCTTCCAGTAAGGAAATAGGCGTTTTAGGGGTTCTGCCCGGGTTAATAGGAGTAATTCAAGCTACGGAAGCGCTTAAATTTATCTTGCAGCAAGGAAAATTATTAGTTGGCGAGCTTTTGATCTATAATGCTTTAAATTTAGAATTTTTTAAGCTCAAAATTAAAAAAACCCCCAAGTGCTCCGTCTGCGGGATTAACAAACAATAAATAAATTTAAGTTTGACGGCCGCGCCAAAAAATGCTGCCATTCATGAAATAAAGGTAGCGTAAAAAGGTTTAGCCGGAAAAAAATAAGCCCTGCGGTCTACGCAGGGCAAGTTCTTATTTAATTCATTTAGCCTTAATTCTTTCGGGCAGAATAACATCCAGGACCCCGACTACAACGGCGCAAATCAGCGTTCCCCACAGGCCAATCTGTAAAAGGGCGGGCATGATAAACTGCGCCAGGTAAATAACTACAAAAGTTACAATAAAACCAATAATTCCTCTGTTTCGAGCCGTTACCTGGCCGCCCAAAAGCCTTTCTACCACATAGCCTAAGGCTGCGATAACTATAGCCGCGGCTAAAATTCCGCCCAGGGTACCTTGATTAACCAGACCAGGAATTAACCAGACAATCCCTAAAATTACTGCCGCTACCACAAAGCGCGTAATAATCCCAATCCACGTCATTTCACCTCATCCTCCTTTCTAGCTTATTAGTCATAAATTTAAATAAAATAACTAGATATTACAATTAAAATATAGTATATTCATATAATTCTGTCAATATATTTTTTCAACATTTTTTATTATTTTTTTATAAAATTACTTGTAAAAAAATAAAATTACCTAGCCCTCATTTTCAAACTAAATAAGGTCTATAAATTAAGCTGAAGCGACAGAAAAAACTTTTCTGTTTTTTGGCAGCCAGGCTTGCCCAAGCATACTTCCCAAAGGACCCTTCGCTTTGCGCTCCGCTTTATATCTTCTCGCGGATTGCCTTTTTCGAAACAGAAACCTTGGTTAAAAAGTTAAATTTAGCAAAACTTTAACATAACTTAGCATTTATTACAATCATACTTTAGTATGATGTTTATTTAGCCAATAATGTAATATTACGGCTTTCCGGTATTGAGGTTGTAATGCGTAGTTGAAAGCTTATATCCTATTCATAACTCAGTGTCTTGTGTCTGGAATACACCCTATAGCCTCTTTATAACTCGAGTCTGGCGAAATAAATTTCCCAATGCCTGACAATACTATCAGTTTAGGACAAAAAATCATAAGGTAAGCAAATAATTAATATTTTGTTATCCTTATTCGCAAGGCGCTTAAGTGAGAGGAGAGGCCGGGTGTACCGGCCTCTCCTTTTAGTTTTATTATTATGTTGTTTTCGTCAATAGCTTTGTCCGTAGATTCGTAAATTATTTGCAATCCGCGATCGCAAAGTTGGCGTTCGTCTTTGCTTGTCCCGGGTCAGCGGGTTTAATCATGTAGCCGTCATTGTCAACGATGGCAATGTCATCACCACTGTTATTGTACGCGTCAAGGGTTTCACCCAGAGCCCGGATGGCACCAATATCGTTGCCTTTCAGCGTATCCTGAATATAGGACAAGCTTACCGGCAACGGGGCGCCGTTAGACAAACCACTGTTGAGGATGGCGGCCACAGCCTGGAAGGAGGCTATCACCCTGGCCTGGCACAGCTTGTCACGGCGGCTGCCGTCAGAGCTCTTGGCTTTATCGGCCCAAAGCATTCCTAAGACATCTGCAGTGCTGCTAAGCTTCTTCCACCCAAGGTCAATGTAAACGCCTTCATAGACAGATAAATGAACCGTAACTACATGAGTGGTATAGTCATAGTGTGTCTTCCAGAAGCCCGGAGTGCGGGTTGCGCCGCCGGCAATGTCGCATGACGCGCTTGCCTCTTTAACTATCACGTTAGGCAGTTTGTCAAGCGTGGCGGTTACCTTGACAGTATTGGTAAGCGGCGATGGTTCCCCTGGCTTTACGATGCGGGAAGTTTCAATAACAATCGGATCGGCTTCAGGCGTATGGCCGCTAATATTTTGATCTACTCCCGCTGCAGTGTCCACTACGTGGTAATTTAGAGCTACATCACCGGTGTTGTCGATGGTGATACGGTAGTTGATACTGGCACCTACCTGTACCGGGTCAGGGAAACACTCCTTGGTCACGGTGAAGTTAGGATGTACCAGGTCCACCGAATGACCGTCGGAAGCCTTCAGGACGTTGGGGAAGCCTTTAGGCGAAGCGGTGACCGTAGCCGTATTCACCAGCGGGTCGGACGCACCTTCGGGAACGGTATAGGCCTTGTTAATGACTAAGTTCTTACCGGAAGCCAGGGTAAAGGTCTGGTCAATACCCAGCATGGGGTCGCTGACCTTACCCTCCAGGTCCGGGGTATCAGCCGAACTGGTGTTGGTTACGGTAATAGTATAGTTAACCTCGTCACCAACCTTGGATATGGCGTCACCCGTCTT
>LDZU01004915.1_pt1 | contig 18424 bp, 25 predicted proteins | sample 615531 | NCBI WGS metagenome assembly LDZU01 (sample SAMN03408293, study PRJNA278302) | terrestrial metagenome | isolation source: oil reservoir sample SB2 | place: USA: Alaska, North Slope, Schrader Bluff formation | collected 2011-09 | reverse complement strand
AGGAAAAACAAGAATTTTTCCATAAAGTAGATTCTCGCTGTCCGACTTCCGACAATTTGATGAACGTCACACCCGTTGTGTTCAGTCTAAAATAATCAAAAAGTTCTGTTTCATTAAAAAGCCATCGAAAGATGGTTTTTTAATGGATAGATATCCATGTTGATTTTGAGGATTGAATTTGGATATTGGTATAATTGGGGAAACAATAGAATTCAGGAGTGAAAATGCCCAATCAGATTGTAGAGTGCATCCCAAATTTTTCAGAAGCCCGACGACCTGAAGTGGTTGAAGCGATCATCCAGGCGATCACCTCTGTAAAAGGTGTCAGTATTTTGGACAGGCATTCCGATACAGACCACAATAGAACCGTTGTGACGATGTTAGGTTCGCCTGGGGCTGTTGAAGAGGCGGCTTTTCGAGCAATTGAGAAAGCTGGAGAACTAATTGACCTGGAAAAGCACCAGGGTGAGCACCCGCGCATCGGCGCAACGGATGTGGTGCCTTTTGTGCCAATCTCCGGCGTGAGCATGGTAGAATGTGTGGAAATGGCGCGCAGGCTGGGGAAACGTGTGGGAGAGACGCTAAAAATCCCCGTCTACCTCTACGAGGAAGCGGCGACGACACCTGAGCGGATCAATTTAGAGAACATACGTCGCGGCCAATATGAAGCATTAAAACAGGAATTGGGGGTTAACCCGGCTCGAGACCCTGATTTTGGACCTGCAGCGTTGACAGGTGCAGGTGCAACGGTGATTGGTGCCCGGCAGCCTCTGATTGCCTTTAATGTTTACCTGACAACCGATGATGTCGCTGTTGCCAATAAGATCGCCAGGGCGATACGCCATTCTTCTGGCGGCTTAAGATTTGTCAAATCCATGGGTGTGATGGTTGAAGGGCGTGCCCAGGTATCCATGAACCTGACGGATTACCGAAAAACACCGATGGCGCAGGTTGTTGAGATGATCCGCCGGGAAGCTCAGCGCTATGGCGTTCAGATACACCATTCTGAACTCGTAGGATTGGTGCCCAACCAGGCGCTCGTGGATGCTGCTGTTTGGTATATGCAGCTGGATCAATTTGAAGCGGATCAAATTTTGGAAACACGTTTGTTTAACGCTGGCAATGAAAAGACAGATGACACAGCTGAATCCGGGAACAAGACTTTTTTGGAAGCTTTGGCTTCTGGAGAGCCCACACCTGGCGGCGGTTCGGCATCGGCATATGGCGCTGCTATGGCGGCTTCACTGGTGGCAATGGTGGGCCGTGTGACCGTTGGAAAGAAGAACTATGCAGATGTTGAGGAAGAAATGTGGGGGATGATTGAACAAGCTTCCGGCTTGCAGAAGGCGATGCAGGAGGCAGTGATCAAGGATGCTGAAGCCTTTGAAGCCTATATGAAAGCCAGGCGGCTGCCGAGGGATACAGAACAGGAAAAATCTGAGCGGATCAAAGCAATCCAGGCAGCGAGCATCAAAGCAGCACAAGTGCCCTTACACGTGGTCAGAGAATCAGCAAAGATTATGGCACTGGCATTGAAGGCGGCTGAATCAGGCAATGTGAATGCGATTTCAGATGCTGGATCGGCGGCAGCCCTTGCCAAAGCCGCTGTTACAGGGGCGGGTTTAAACGTGCGGATAAATTTGCTGGGGCTTGAAAAAGAATCTGATCCGGCAAGCATGCTGAATGAGTTAAGGAGCATCGAAAAGCAGGTAGATAAAATTGAAGAGTCCTTGCGGCAGGTTCTGAATGAGCGGGGTGGGTTGAACCTCTCCTGAGCTATGATGCGCTTTTTCTTCGTTACGCTAACTTTGGTGTCAGCTTTATTGCTGTCTCTTTCCGGGTGTGTAAGCACGGCTCGTTCTTACGGCTTTCCTGAGCAAGCGTTTGTATTTGAAGAAGAGCAGCAAGAGTCCTTAAATACGCCTGAACTCACTTTTTATTCAAAAAATCAAGTGATCACCCCTGCACCGAATGAAGTGGATGACAATCAGAAAATTTTTGAACCGCTCTCGTGCGGCGAAACTTTTTGCCAGATGGATTGGTCCGGGTGGTTGATGCGCCCATTTTCCAGCCCTGATCGAGAGCGGATTGACCTGACCTATCCCTATGCCAGTACCAGTGATGGACGCCTTGCCATTCACCATGGTGTGGAATTTCCCAATCCCTATGGGACCGCAGTCCGTGCTGCAGCGGGGGGTGAAGTGATCTTTGCGGGAACAGATGATGGCGGTCTTATTGGCCCTTACCAGAATTTTTATGGAAATGTGGTGATACTGAAACATTCCGGTCAGTTTAATGATGAAGATTTATACACACTTTATGGGCATCTTTCATCGATTGATGTGAAACAAGGTGAAAGCTTAGAAACCGGGGATATCCTGGGAAAGGTCGGTGCAAGCGGGGTTGCAAGCGGTTCCCATTTGCATTTTGAAGTGCGTTATGAGAACAATAATTACGCTTCTACCACAAACCCGGTCTTGTGGTTTTCACCCCTGTCAGATCAAAATTCCACAATGACAGGCACCATTGCAGGGCGTATCCTTGATCGGTTTGGGAAATCGGTATCTGAAACCTCAATAACACTGCAAAAACTCAATACGAATGGCACGGTTGTAAAAACCTACTATCTAAAAACTTATGCCCAGGACGGCATTAATCCCCACCCAGCCCTGGCGGAGAATTTCGCCCTGCCAGATGTTCCCCCGGGAGATTATCGCTTATCTTTCGTTGTTGGGACGCTTTACGAAGTATTATTTACTTTGGAACCCGGCATGCTTGGTTTTATTAATTTACAGGTGAATTAATTTTTTCAACTTTCATCGTGATATTAAACGAGGAGAAAATTAGAAATGACAATCAAAGCTGACCATTGGATTCGTCACATGGCTCAAGAACACGGGATGATCGAACCTTTTGAAGAAGGTCAGGTTCGCCAGGGTAAGATCTCTTTTGGCACATCATCCTATGGGTATGATATTCGTGTCGCTGATGAATATAAAATTTTTACCAATGTTTATTCTGCTATTGTTGATCCAAAGCATTTCGATCCAAATTCCATGGTTGATTTTAAAGGAGATGTATGCATCATCCCGCCCAACTCTTTTGCACTGGCAAGAACGGTTGAGTACTTTCGGATCCCACGCAATATATTAACCATTTGTGTGGGCAAAAGCACCTATGCTCGCTGTGGAATTATTGTCAACGTCACACCATTTGAGCCTGAGTGGGAGGGCTTTGTCACCCTTGAAATTTCAAACACAACCCCCCTGCCTGCCAAGATTTATTCTAATGAGGGGATTGCCCAGGTCTTATTTTTTGAGTCAGATGATCCCTGTGAGACATCCTATAAAGATAAAAACGGAAAATACCAGTATCAACAATCCATTGAACTGCCAAAGCTATAAAGGTTGTTAATTAATGAAAAAGGTTGTTGTTTCTTCACTGAACCCGGTTAAATTAGAAGCAGTAAAAAGTGGTTTTAAGCGATTATTTCCAGACACACCATTTGAAATAATCAATGTGCCTGTAGAATCTGGCGTGTCCGATCAACCGATGACAGATGAGGAGACTCGAACAGGTGCAACCAATAGGGCAATCAAGGCTCATGAGGCTGTACCAGGAGGCGATTATTGGGTCGGCGTCGAAGGGGGGTGTGATTTCCTTGGTGAGGACATGGTCGCATTTGCGTGGATTGTGGTGCTTGGTGAGAATAATCATGGGTCCGCCCGCACTGCACTTTTCAGGCTCCCCAAGAAGGTTCAGGGTTTGGTGGCGTCCGGCATGGAGTTGGGCATGGCAGATGACCAGGTTTTTGGCGAAGAAAATTCAAAACAAAACTCAGGGGCGGTTGGCTTGCTGACCGGTGATGTGGTCACACGCACCACCCTTTACGAGCAAGCTGTGATCCTGGCATTCATTCCATTTAAGAACCCGGATTTGTATTAGGTTTTATTCTTTGATTGTATAGGGCATGATTTGTGGGACGCCGTTAAGTTGAACGACAACCTGGATTAATTCGTATGATTCAACGCCTTCTGGGGATAGCTCGACGCTCAGAATGGCGGAATAATTTGGGGGGAATAAAAAATTGTCAAAGACAAAATTTCCCATGCTGTAGGCGATTAGCCCATCCTTATAGGCTTCAATTCTCTGGAGAACGTGGGGATGGCTTCCGATGACCAGGGATGCACCGCTGTCAATGGCTAATTTGGCGATCTCTTGCTGTCGATCTGATACTTTTTGCCAAAATTCATAGCCGTTGTGGAGTAAAACAATCACAATGTCGGCTTCTTCCTTTGCAAATTGAACACCTTCTTGCACCCGGTCAGCATGTGCCCAGGCAATGCCTGGTCGTTCATCGCCTGCTTCCCAACTGAGATAATCAAAATCGGTTGTGGGGACATCGACATACGAGAGAAAAGCCAATTTCAGACCGTTGTGTTCGATAAACTGCGGTGCATAAGCCTGGTTTGCGTCCAACCCCGCACCGACAACGGGGATGTTTTCAGACTCCAGGGCGGTTATTGTGTCGGTTAGACCTTCTTGCCCATAATCCAGAATGTGGTTGTTGCTGAGACTCAAGATGTCGAAACCAGCATAAGACAAGGACTTTGCAGCAGCCAATGGGGCTCGAAACAAATAATTTTTTTGTGCAGCTTTACCCCGGTTTGAAATGGGGCATTCCAGGTTGCCGATGGTTACATCTGCTGATGAAAGCGTGTCGGCAGTGAAAGCAAACGGTGCCTGGTAGCCTTCATTAAGGATCAGATCAGCGATGCTTCTTCCCAGCATGATGTCGCCCACAGCCATAAGCGTCACATGTTGACTGCTGCTTGTTGATGTTGGCATTGGGCTTTGCTTGATTACCGGGGTCGATTGTGTTCTTGTGATGACAGGGCTTGTTGGAATAGGGGTTTTTGTAAGTTCAAAAGTTATGGGTTCAACTGCTGTGCTCATTGGCTCTCCCGAGGTTTCCCTACAGGCAGATAGGGGGATGACAAAGAGCAAAAATAAAATCAGGGATGACTTCCGCATTTGGTCCAGTTTACCGGTAATTTAGCAATATTGAAATCCATCAAAAAATGAGCTCAAGTTTAATTGAATGCACAAATAGCAGATTGTAAAGAAATTCTGCTGATTTTTGTATTCGAAATCCAAAAGAGATTACCGGCTTCTCCGGCGCAGCAGAATGATGATCAATCCGATAATAAAGCCACCAAAGATGATCAATAAGGCATCTTCTTTTTCCCTTTGATCTTCCAGGAAAAGGAAAGCTTCTGTTTCTACCGTTTTTGGTGTGTATTCTTCAGCTTTTGTTTCTCTTTTCTGCGGTTTTTCGATTGTCAGGTAGGGCAAAAGGGCAGCCAGTTTAAGCTCATTGATTCCAGATACTTCTACCAGCTCGTGCAATTCAGCATAAGGACGTTTATCAATGATCCTTTGTGCAAGGCTTGGCCCAATCCCCGGAACCGCGATTAAGTCGTTTGCTTTTGCATCATTTACATTGACTGATAAATTTTGCTTTTCTGTCATGGTTGTCTCCTGAAACCCTGTTTCGCTTTGATTAATACCATTCGATTTTATTTAGTATAACGTGAATAACGACTAATTACAATTATAAAGGTGAATAATACGCTTATTGAGCCATTTAATAATAGAAAATTGAGGGTCATAATGAAGAACTTAGAAATAGTAATTTTTAGGTCATGCGAGCAAAATGCTGGATTTATTCCAGTTGAATAATCTTTTAGAAGAGGGCAAAAAATGAAAGTAATGAATTTCTCTTTGCACATAAAATCATTGGGGAAATTAGAAAAGACTTATCCAATTGATGACAAAATTATGTTAGACTCAATATAATGTTAACAACCCTTAAGTCCAAATCATAGCCAAAAAAATTATAATGAGGACAATTTTGAATCGAGAAGCGCCTTTCTGGAAAACCAAAACACTTGAAGAAATGACACCTGACGAATGGGAGTCTTTGTGTGATGGCTGTGCGAAGTGTTGTTTGCATAAAATAGAGGATATGGACACCGGTGAAGTTTTCTTTACCGATGTTGCCTGCCGGCTTTTGGATATTAACACCTGCCTTTGCAAAGATTATCAACACCGATCAGAAGTTGTCAGCGATTGCCTTGTTTTAACACCTGAATTACTGAAAGAGATCAGCTGGCTGCCTGAATCCTGTGCTTATCGCAGGTTAGCAGAAGGCAGAGATTTAGCCTGGTGGCATCCCCTGGTTTCAGGTGATCAGCATACTGTTTTGCAAGCTGGAATCAGCATTTGCGGGAAAATTGTGCCAGAGGACATGGTGAATTTGGATCGTATCGAAGAAAGGGTTGTTGAAGGGTTTGATTGAATTGGTTCATGATTTGCATCTTATCATTACCATATTCAGTGAACCGGCAGAAAAATTTGTAATAGTGAATTAAGGTATACTTAGGTTATTCCTGAAATCAATTAAATTGACCCGTCGTTAAAGGAAGTAAGTATGTCAGAAACAATACCATCTGAATTTGAAAAAAGCGAGTTATTAATTGCAGTTGTTCAGGGGCAAGATGCGGATATGGCAATAGAGACGCTTGGTGATGCGGATTTTAGGGTCACACGGCTGCCAAGTGTTGGTGGATTTCTTGGCAGAAAAAGTGCGACACTGATGATTGGCGTCAATTCTGAAAATCATGATCGGGCAATTGAAATTTTGGATAAGACCTGCCGTCAGCGGGTGGCATTTATTGCTGTCCCGATGGAAAATTCGCCACTGCCCATGCCCGCACCCACGCCGGTAACAATTGGCGGTGCTAATGTGTTTACGCTTGAAGTGGATCATTACGAGGAATTTTAGCGATGAAACTGATAATTGCGATTATTAAAGATGAAGATAACGACGCCGTCTCGCGGGCATTAACCAATGAAAAATTCCGGGTGACATTTATTGCTTCGACAGGGGGTTTTTTAAGAAGCGGGCGAAGTACCTTGTTGATTGGCGTTGAAGATGAGCAGGTCGAAAAAGCGCTGGATCTTATCAGGGAAAGCAGTAAGAAGCCAGAAAAACCGCAGGAGAAACGGGCAACAATCTTTGTATTGAAGGTTGATAAATTTACCCAGTTGTGAAATGTTAGGCATTTGATTTCCTGAAATCACGTGTATGTATGGAAATATTTCTTTTTGTGAAATCACTGAGCAAAATGTTCATGTGTTTAGAAGTAGAAAATTAATCATCATTTAGAAGAGGAGAAAATTATGGACTTCGGTTTATCGTTCAGCTACGTTTTTGAAGACAAAGATTGGTTCAGAAAAATCGCTATTCCTGCCCTATGCGCATTAATCCCTGTTTTAGGCGAGTTTATTGTGATTGGCTGGGGATTAAAGGCGACAAAAAATGTCATCGATGGCAAGGAAAGAAATGCACTTCCTGAATTAGAATTTGGTTCTGACCTTGGACGTGGATTTGTAGTTTCTGTGATTGCTTTAATCTACAGTCTTCCCGTAGCAATTATCGTTGGGATTAGTGGCGCAATGTTTGGTTTTGCAACAGAACAAGGTGGTTCGGGAAGTTGGGTATTGATCACCTTGGGCAGCTGCATTGGTTTAATTGGACTGCTGCTGGGAATTGCATCTGCGCTTTTAGCTCCACCTGCCGTGGCGAACTATGTCGCTAAAGGTGAATTTAGCGCAGCATTCAAATTCAAAGAAATTTTTGCGATGCTTAAAAAATCCTTTGTGTCATGGCTGCTCGTGATCTTAGGTCAAATTATTGCCCTTGGTTTCATCGCACCCTTAGGTGCAATTGCCTGTGGTATTGGCGCATTGCTGACCTTTGTTTATGGAACCGCAGTTTATTCTCATTTACTTGGGCAAGCATACAACCAGAGTGCAGTACCCGCCATCGTCGAAGTTGAAACAACTTAGGTTTTAGCAGATATTTATAGAACAAAGGGTTTCCAGATGGAAGCCCTTTTTGTTTTATGTTAGGTGGAAATTATTCCTGAAATTCCTGAACTTGATAGGTATAGACAGTTAGAAGCTTTTTTTGCCATAAATTGGACGGTGCACCCATCTTTGCACACAGATGAGAAAGAAAGGCTTCAGGTTCTTCTAATTGATCCCAAACTTGAGGAAGGAAAGTTGCTTTCCGAAAACCGTCCTGCAAAACAACCCCATCAATTTTTGGGCGGATTTTCTCAGGGAGTTCTTCTGGCATCTTGTATTCTAAGGGAATTTTTGGCGTCAGAACAGAAACTTCAATCTTGATTTGTTCCACTTCTTCAAACCTGACTCTTGGGAAGCGCGGGTCTTGTTGTGCAGCCGCAAGGGCGTGTTCCTGTACATCCAGGGCTAAGGGTTGGTATGCTTCCAGTGTCCCGATACAGCCTCGAAGGTGATCATCTTTAGTGAGGGTCACAAAAGATGCCCCGTTGACTTGCAGGGACGTGGGGAGATCATCCAGGTTGATCTCAGGTAAAGTCTGGTTCTGGGTGGATTTTATTAGTGCTTCACGAGCAATTTTTAGGAGGATCTCCTGTTCAAGCTGATTCAGTTCTCCCGCCATCCTTATGCCAATCTCCGCCATTCTCGATTGACGTACAGTAAAGGGTCATGCCCTTTGCCGTTGTTAAGGGCAGCCAGGACTTCCCCGAGGAAAACGGTTGTTCCACCCACATCAAAGGCGTTGACAACCTTGCAATCAAAAAATGCCATTCCCTGGCGGATCAGAGGTGCATTGGTTTCCATTGTAAAGGTTTCGACCCCTTCAAATCGGGGCTTGCCCGTCTCAATTTGTCCAGCGAAAAGCTTTCCAAGTTCAATTTGCTCTGTGTTCAGGATCGTGACGCCAAAAACGCCGCCTTCTTTGACGAGCTGCTGCGTTCGAGTATGATGTCTGAGTGCAACCAGAACGGTCGGTGGGGATAATGAGATGGAATTAAAGCTGTTTGCGGTCATGCCATGGACGATTCCATTGTGATAGCCGGTGACAATTGCCACACCGGTTATCCAGGCGCGCATGGCTTCTTTCAGTTCTTCCGGGTTTACTACTTTTTTCATTTATTTTTTCTTTCCTTTTATGATAATTTTGTTATACTTTATTCATCCTCAAGCGTCAAGTTGTTGAGCAGGGTCTAATGGCTTTATAATTGAATCGATAACGATACAATTGTCTAAAATCTTAGAATCAAGGTAAGATTAAAATTTATGGATACCAACGATATTTCTGAAGAGAATTTACAAGCTCAAACTGAGGAAAATCCACAAAAGGGGGATGAGCCAAAGGCAAAAGCAGGTAAAGATAAAAAACCTACCGACTTTAATTTTTGGCGTGGATTGCAAACAGTTTTGGTTGCTGCTTTTATTGTTGCTTCATTATTTACTTTGTGGACACCTGGCAGCCTTGTTGAAAGCGGTTTGGAAGCAAAGATGGCACAGGCGCTTGAGTCTGCCCAGGAGCTTGGTGGGGTGGCACCGGAGGTTGACCCGGAGGAGGAAGCGCGATCCAGCCGGATAGGTATTGTGGCGGGGCATTACGGCTCTGACCCTGGTGCAGTGTGTTCGAATGGCGTGACGGAAGCTGAATTGAATTTAGAGATTGCAACAATGGTTCAAAAGCAGCTTGTGGATCTCGGTTATGAAGTGGATTTGCTTGAAGAATTCGACGCGAAGTTGACGGGTTACCAGGGTGCCGTTGTTCTTTCAATTCACCTCGATTCTTGTGAATATGTCAACGACCAGGCCACCGGTTTCAAGGTCACCTCAGCGCTTTCTGTGCAGGATGTCGCTGGCAGTCAGCGATTGGTCGCCTGCATCTCTGACCGGTATGCCAATATCACTGGTTTGCCCTACCATGCGGGATCCGTCACGGATGACATGACCTATTACCATGCCTTTTATGAAATTGCACCCGAAACCAGCGCAGCAATTATTGAAGCCGGATTTATGAACATGGACTACCGTTTTCTTACTGAAAAGACAGATGTCGTTGCGCAAGGTATTGCTGCTGGTATTTTGTGTTACATCAATAACGAAACAATTCAATCCAACAATAATCCATAAAGATGATGATGGAATCTACTCACCAATTGTTAGCGGATGCCAGGGATGCACTTCGTCGCGGCGAGCGATCATTGGCGAGAGAGATTGCACATGAAATCGTTGCAATAAACCCGGACGAAGTCGAAGCCTGGCTCTTACTTGGTGGGCTTTCCAGTCCAAAATCGAGCCTGGCGTATATTGAAAAAGCCCAACAAATTGCGCCGGAAGATCCCAGGGTAGAAAAAGCACTTGCCTGGGCAAGGGCACGTTCAGGAGTGATCCACCGTGGTAGAAGCCTGGAAGATACACATAAACTTGGAACATTAATTCCGGAAGATTCCTTAAAAATTTCTCCGCCCATCACAACAACCACACACCGCCCGGTATGGGTTTGGACGTTCATTTTATTGTTGGCGATGAGTCTGGCGTTTTTCTGTTTTGACCTCCTGCCAGGCGGTTTTGTCCAGGCGGTTGAGAAGGCAGGCCCTGTCAGCCAGGATAATCTGCCAAAGCCCAGTCTCACACCGACTGCGACCAATACGCCAACACCCACCCCCACACCAACGTTAACGCCGACACCGACAAGCACACCTACGCTGACGCCCACGCCGACCCCAACACCGACAGCAACACTAATTCCGACCAACACGCCCCGCCCAACGCAGGCCTATGACCCGGTGTTTCCGGATGATATCAGCGCAAATGAACGCTGGATTGATATCGACTTATCACTGCAAAGATTGTATGCCTATGAGGGTAAAGAAATTGTTCGGTCTTTTTTGGTATCAACCGGCACCTGGCTGACCCCTACTCCGGTGGGTCAATTTTCAGTTTGGATCAAACTGAGATACGACGACATGACCGGACCTGGCTATTACCTGCCCAATGTCCCCTATACCATGTATTTTTATCATGGCTATGGCATCCACGGCACTTATTGGCATAATAATTTTGGTACGCCAATGAGTCACGGTTGTGTCAATATGATCACCGAAGAGGCCGGCTGGTTATTTGATTGGTCCCATGTCGGGATTTTGGTCAATGTCCACGAATAAATTAAATCCATTAGGATACCTTCAATCCCAACTATCAAGGCGAGACTTTTTACGGTCTTGTGTCATGGGCATGGCTGGCTTAATGCTTCCAAAGAACCTTGTTGGAAATCCCTTTCCAAAATTTATTAAGGATTCTGGTGATCACGTATTGGGCAGGGTAACTCGTACCGGACAAATGCTCTTTCAGCAGCCGGATGCCGAATCGAAGGCACTTGTGGAATTATTAATCGATGATCTTTTGAGCATCACAGGTATAAGGATAAGCGAAAGTGATTCTTCCCAAAACCGGATCTGGTATGAAATTGGAAGGAAGGGCTTTGCCCATTCACGGTACATCCAGCCTGTGGACAACCTCAAGAACAATACAAATACAAGAATTCCACAGAATGGCTGCCTGGGAGAGATAACCGTGCCCTTTGTTGATGCATTCCGGCAAATGGACAAAAATAGCCAGCTTGTTTACAGATTGTATTATGCCTCTACATACTGGGTCGCCGGTCGGGAAGAAGATAGGCTTGGAAATGTTTGGTACAAATTACTGGATGATCGCTATTATAATCATTATTATGTACCTGCAGTCAGCCTCCGATTGGTCCCGGCTTCAGAATTATTACCGATATCTCCCAAGGTTCCATGGGAAGAAAAGCGCATTGAAGTAAATTTGGGCGCACAAACGATGAAGGCTTACGAAGGTGACAATGTGGTGTTTATGTCACGTATCTCAAGTGGTGTTCGAACGCGGGAGGGTGGATTTTCAACGCCAACAGGATATTATCGTACCACTCTCAAACGTCCCTGCCGACATATGGCTTACCCCTCTGATGACACTTATACAGGCTTTGATTTGCCGGGTGTCCCCTGGGTCAGTTATTTCACGTCAAAGGGTGTTGCATTTCATGGCACGTATTGGCACAATGATTTTGGTGTTCCCCACAGCCATGGATGTATAAATTTAACACCTGAAGCTGCAAGATGGGTGTATTTGTGGACGACACCGGCTGTTCCACCCAAAGAATATGTTTACAGCGATAATCACGGCACGCGCGTGATCATCAATTAACCCCCTGATTTTTAGAAAAAATATTCCAAAAGATTAACCAGAATCTAATATCTTGTGACTATACTAAGTATCAGTAAAATATCTGGAAGTTGGAGGATTGTTTGCCTAAAAGAGCAATTTTTACAGGTTTAGTTTATGATGAATATGATAACCCGGTGCAATCCGGTTGGATTGGTGATGAACCCGCTTATATTGTGGACGACCAGGGTTTTAATCGGCATATCCCTGCAGAAGAAGTTGACAGGCAAGTGTGGCGAATAATGCAGGAACAGATCGAAGGACATGAAGATTTACTTTCTGAAAAAGCAGCAGAAATGCTTGGACAGGATGATATTTTTACAATGGCTGCAATCCAAAATCAATTCAAGAATCTGGATTCGCAGTTTGATCAATTAGCACAGGTTGGAATCCCTGAAGAAACGCGCATGTATTTGGGGATGATGGGCTTTAAAATCATCATTTCTATCCATGGTGATGTACTGGATATTGTTCAACCTGGAATGATTAATAATACTGATGGTGAATAAAGCCTGCCAGTCTGAGAAAATCGATTAAAATTAAGGCACAGGAGTACAGGCATGGTTTTTGATTTTATTGTGCACGTAGATGAATCTGATTTTGAATATGAAGTATTGCAATATTCCACCCAAGTCCCGGTTGTAGTGGATTTCTGGGCAGCGTGGTGTGTCCCGTGCCGCGTTCTGGGTCCCAGGCTTGAAGACCTTGCCAGGAAAGGTGAGGGCAGTTTCCGGCTGGCAAAGGTCAACGTTGATGAAAATGCAAGGCTGACAAGACAATATAAAGTCAGGAACATCCCGGCGGTTAAAGCCTTTGTGGATGGGCGGTTGGTGTCTGAATTTTCGGGTGTGCTGGAAGAGGATCAATTGCGTGACTTTGTCAGGCGGCTTGCTCCTGAACCAGAAGAATTAATTTACGAAAAAGGGGAGAGCTTGCTCATCCTTGGTGATTTTGCCGGGGCAGAAGAAGCCTTCAGAGAGTTTTTGTCCATGCGCCCCCGCCATCCTAAAGCATTGTTGGGTCTTGTTCGGGCTTTGTTGTTCCAGGGTGAAGGGCGTGAGGCTCAAATTTTACTTAAAAATTTCCCTGCCAGCTCTTCCTATACTGCTGCGCAGTTATTGATCCCGGTTGCGAAAGCCTTCAGCGAGATGGATGTTGACACGGTTGAGGATCTTGAACCGTTGGAAGCAGCCTTTAGAAATGGGATTCGTTTGGCAAAGCGCGGAAACATTTTAGCTGCGATGGATGGTTTTTTAGACATCTTGAGAAAAGAGAAACACTTTCGGGGTGATCAGGTCAAAGACATCTTTGTTGGATTGTTGGCATTAATTGGCGACTCCCATCCAGAAGCGCGTCAATATCGCAATGACCTCTCGGCGGCGTTGTTTTAGATTAGTATTTGGTGAGTAGTGAATAGTGAGTGGGGGTCAAGTAAGGTGTCTATTATTTGGCATGCTTGTGCTTATATCATAGACACTTAATACTCTCAGTGCGCGTAAGGTATTAAACCTGCTGGGAGTGCCTGTATTTTCCATGTCAAAATGCACCTGGCCGGGATGTTTTGCCTGAACGGGCCATGTCCCATCTTTTCTTTGTTTTGATTTCAACAGATTAACGGCATCATTCATCCGTGGGTCGTATGGCACGCCGGCATTAACAAAATAGACCAGCGCCCGTAGGATGTCATAGCGCCATCTTGATGGAAAAGAAAGCATGGTCCATTTTTTATCAATGATTTCTCCGGACCTGCTGGATTTATACAAACAATGTATAAGTAGAAATTCTTCGGCTGCTTTTTTAGCCTTTGTTAATTCATCCACGCGGTATTGATAACCAGTCTTGATGAATTCCCAAATGCCTTTAAGAATGGAAATGGTGGTATGCATGGAGCTGTGAATTGGATTTTTTCTAGTAATCTCACAATTGAATCCGCCATCTGGCATTTGATTTGCCAGAATATAATCCACAATTGCCTGGAGATTTGTTTCAGAGACCCCAAAGAAGGAAGCGTAGTTGAGGAACATACCATTGACGCAAAGATCTCCGGATGGGACTGTATTTGACTCGTTGATGCTGCCGTCAGGCGATTTGGATTCCTGCAGGATCAGCGCTAAGGTTTCCATAATTGGTTCAACCGACTCAATTTCAAGATACCGCAGATCCAGCAGCGTGTAATGAGAGCTGATCCACTTCGGCTGGTAAAAGCCTCTTCCCCAATGACCGTTTTCATTCCTTGCATCAAGGAATTTTCTTCCCCAGCCTTCAAGGGCAATTCTATTTCTTAGATGTTGAAGCTCATCAGATCCGGCATTCATTAAGTATTTCTTCGTTAAATATTGGATGGAGAAATCGCCTTCAAGGAGCCATTTAATAATATTGTTCATCTCATGCACTCACTTAATTTAGTAGAATGATAAGGCAGTTGTCTGGCATTTCAGGTTGATTGACGTTTTTGTATCATGGAGCATACTACCGTTTCTATTTGGTGTGTTTTGGTAATGATTTCTTGGCACGATTTTGAGATCTACAGCTCAAAGGAACAACTCAATTAATGATGATGCCCTGTTTCATAACACCATACTGCAATCTCTTCGATCAACCTCAGGGGTATTTCCCTGTCGTATGGAAATTGGGCAGCGCCCTTACTCGTCTTATAATCCTTTAATCGGTCAGAAAAGTGAACAATTGACTTCGGACCAGGGTACAAGCCGATGTGATTCTTGTGCGCTGCAAAGTGGATGATGTTATGGTCTTTCCAATAAGTTGGCATTTGGTAGGAAATACGTTCTTGTGCATCAGGCAATACAGCACGGATCGTATCTCTGACCAAATTTAAGAAGGGTTGAACAGTCTCAGGTTGGGCAGATATATAAGTATCAATCGGGGTTGACTGCTCGATGCAGTTGTGGTTTTGGTTCTCAGTTTCGAATTCACGTCCACATTTTGGACACGTCCACATAGTATCCTCAGCTTTCTTTCTCAATAATTGTAACCTTTGTGCTGTCGCCAGGTTGTTTCCCGATTTTTTTGCGAATATCCTTACGAAGCCCGATGATGTAGCAGATGCTCCCGTCCTCATGCGTGAGTCCCATATTGACGATGCTGCCGTCATAGAGCTCACCGTCAAAGGTGGCATGAACTTTGACTCTGCCTTTTCCAAATTCTTTGCGGATATCAAAGGGCATTTCAACATAAGCGCCGTCAATGCCAGGCACTTTCTTGATTTCCGCATCAAACGTATAGGATTGTTTCATGTTTTTACGCGCTTATTTTCTGTTTAGCGCTGTTTCATAGGCCTGGATGTATTCATCAACCGTCATTTTCTGGCATAGCTCAGCAACGAGATCATAAGGGATAAGGTCCGGGTTCTTAAACCGGATGCAGCTCTTGCCCATATCCAGCTTGGTGGGTACACGATCAGCATATTCTTTAACAAACCACTCTTCCACTTCCGGCTTCCCGTACAAACCCATATGATACAAAGCAATGTGGTTCTTTTGCGATGCCAGAGAAATGAATGGGAGGGGCTCGCCTTCTTTTACATGATATCCCTTGGGATATTTAGAAAGTGGAACAACATAGCCAATCATGCCGTAGGATAATTGTTCCTCAAATCCTTCCGGCAGATTTCCCAAAATTACTTTGCGGAGCTTCTCCATTACAGGTTTTCTGTCTTCTGGTACTGCCGCTATATATTCTTCAATAGAATTAACATCGTAATGCATTTTATTTTTTCCTTTCTTCCCAAATCCTCTTTCGTTCTTCAAAGCTGACTTCTTTATGGACTTGATGCAGCATCCAGAGGTAGCCAAATGGATCAATGAAGATCGCATTCGACACACCCATTTCCTTCATTTCTGTTAGTGGCTGCACCTCGGTACAACCCTCGTTGATTGCTTTTGTAAAAGTTTTCTCAATATCAGGGACCATGATGTTAAACCAAATTGGTTTTGGGTCGCCGGGTTTGGGTGCGATCATCTGGTACTCGGGATTTTCATCCAGCATGTGGAACCTTACACCATAGAGCATAAAGATGACTTCGTTTTCCCCTGTGGGAAAATCTGTTACTTCGATAATCTCAATATCAAATATTTTCTCATAAAGCTCCAAAGCTTTTAAACTGTTTGAAACAACGAAGTCAATTTCAGTACCTTTCATGTTTCGCTCCTTTGATTAATTTTAATTCTCGTCTTTTAATATTACCCAATAATATTCATATGCCATTACCCGGACTGGCTGGAAGTCCACATGAAATTTTTATTCTATGTATCTATTACAGCGCTGTAGCCTTCGTTTTGTTCCTGTTTTATAATTAGGAATCCAAAAGAAAATTGGAGTGGATTTGAACAACAAATTTTTTTCGGGTATGAAAGCCTCAATTCCGGCCTGTCTTGGTGTGATTCCGGTCGGGATTTCCTTTGGGCTGTTAGCAGTCAAGGCAGGACTGACCAATTTTGAGGCAACGCTGATGTCTGCCATGGTGATGGCTGGTGCCGCACAGTTGATGTCTATCAGCATGATCGCTCAGGGTGCAGCCCTTTCCGCTATTATTTTAGGCACCTTTTTTATTAATCTGCGGCATATTGTCATGAGCAGTTCTGTCATGCATCGGATGAGGAAGGCAGCGCTTCCACAGAGGTTGGCTGCTGCATTTGCCTTATGCGACGAGTCCTTTGCAATTTACTCTCTGTCTGAGGAGGATAGTTATTTATTCTTGCTGGGGATAAACTCGGCATTGTACGGCAGTTTTATTGCCAGCACAGTCATCGGCAGCCTGATGACCGATTTCTTGCCCCAAATTGTGATTGACAGCTTCAGCATTGCATTATATGCAGCTTTTCTGGGACTGCTCCTTCCCAGCATCAAACACAACCTTCAATTAATACTTCTGGTTGTGGGGACTGCATTGTTGAATTGGTTGATGCAATTTTTCCTGCCCCCAAGCTGGTCGTTGATTCTTGCGATGGTCTTGGGCGCAGCTATCGGTGTGTTTGTGGTTGAAGATGAAATCCCTCTGGTCGATGAAGAGGGATTAGTATGAATTATCCTGTCATTCTGCTAATACTTGGTATGGCTCTTGTGACATATATTCCCCGGGCACTGCCTGCAGTTTTTATTGATCGATTAAAACCGAGTCCAAAAGTGGGAAAATTTCTAAGGTTGATCCCATATACCGCTATGGCAGCATTGATCTTTCCCGGCGTTCTATTTGTGGATGCTGAACGACCGGAAATTGGCATTTTTGGTGGTGCGGCAGCCGGCATCCTTGCATGGCTAAAATGTCCCGTCATCATTTGCGTAATTGCGGCAATTGCCGTCGATATGGTGTTGTATTTGGTGTTTTGATACTGGATTCTAAATCTGGTTGGTTTCCCAACTTTTTGCTCTCAGGGCAGCATGTTTTTAATAAGGATTTCTAACACCTGTCACACTGGTTTAATAGCTTTGTTCTGCAAAATAATGATCGACTGCATATTTATAGGAATTCAACAAAAATGATACTGCCCGTTTACTGACTTCCGCATTGGGGCAGATTGTCTCAAAGGCGTGATAACATCCCTCAAACAGCTTGAACTTGACTGGAACGCCGGCTTTCTTCAGGTTTCCCACATACTCAATGGTTTCATCTCGAAATGGTTCCAAGTCGCCAACAAAGGTCGCGGTTGGCGGTAGACTGCTGTAATCTTCTGCCCGGGCAGGGGCGGCATAGGGTGGAACCTTTGCTGTGCCAAAAAGATCACCCAAATACAATTTCCAGGCATTGGTGTTGGATTTTGAATTCCAAACAGGGGCGTTATTATCCTTTGCTGATTCACTTGACATTCTATCGTCCAGCATTGGGTACAGCGGCATCTGAAATGCTATTGCAACCTGACCTTTATCCCTGGCGTATAACGTCAGGGCAGCCGTTAACCCACCGCCAGCGCTTTCACCGCCCACCATCAGCTGATCCTCCCGGATGCCCAATGCACTGGTGTTATCTTTCATCCACAGCAAGGCTGTATAGCTGTCCTCAAGGGCTGCCGGATAGGGTGCCTCGGTGGATAGCCGGTAATCAGGCGCGATGACCACGCATTGACTTGCATTGATTAGACTCTTTACCTTGCTCATTGATTGTTCTGGCGTGCCGATGGCATAGCCCCCTCCATGCAGCCAAAGCACTCCAGGTACATTTTCTTTCAAGTATTTGGGTTTGTAGATACACAGGCGTAGAGTGGAACCATCTTCTCGGGGAATGTAATTCTCGAACAAATCGATTGAC
>LDZU01004914.1_pt1 | contig 18461 bp, 17 predicted proteins | sample 615531 | NCBI WGS metagenome assembly LDZU01 (sample SAMN03408293, study PRJNA278302) | terrestrial metagenome | isolation source: oil reservoir sample SB2 | place: USA: Alaska, North Slope, Schrader Bluff formation | collected 2011-09 | reverse complement strand
AAATCTTCCCATTCCTCACATTGATTGAGGTGTTTGCCGAATAAATATTTGGCAGTATTAGGGGGATGTTTAGGCTGTTTCATAGGGTACATGCCGGATTGTGCAGGAGTCATGCCGCCCTTCAGATGGTTGCAACGGGGGCAGGCGGCGACCACATTATCCCAATCTGTTTCGCCGCCGAGCCGGCGTGGAGTGACATGGTCGATTGTCAGGTTGCTAACTTGGCGACCGCAGTATTGACATGTGAAATTGTCCCTTCGAAAGATTTCTTTCCTTGTCAGCTTGACGATTGGCCTGGGGCGTTTAATCATGCGGGTCAGGCGGATGACTGATGGCAGCGGGAAAGTTTGCGATACGGATCGAATCACCCCTCGTCCATTCATGACCAGAGTTGCCCTTTCAGAGAGGACCATATTTATCGCATGGTAGGTCGATGTGATGTTGATTGGTTGAAAATTTGCATTCAACACAAGAACAGGATCGTTCATAATTTCACCATAATGATTATATCAGTTTTGAATTTGCATGTTAATTTAAATTTCGCGGCATTACAGGATTTCACCCTTCGGGACGGATTTTGTGGAACATTCTCGCAGCAAGCTGCGGGGAAATGCCCTCCTTAGATTATAATCACGTCATCCTTATAATTATTTCTACAAAGAAGATGAAATAGATAAACTTAAAACATGCCTAAGAAAAGGCGATGAGATGAAAAAGTTGCAGATCATCATAGGAATTGTATTGATTACCCTGGGCGTATTTTCATTAGTAGATGTCATATTCGAAATTAATTTCAGCGGATTTATCGGACCATTAATATTAATTAGGATCGGACTCCTGATAATATTTCGTAATCAATGGCGGGTCCTGGTGCGGAGGTTCGGATGTCGGTTTTGGGGGATATCCATAAAACAGGAAGTTGGGAAGCAAGAAGGCATGAATTCTGGTGGTTTGTTGGAGAAACGAGATTGGATTTTTCTAATGCAATTTTTCCAGAGGGAGAAGCAAAAATCAAAGTTTTGGGTTTTGTGAACGACATCAAAATTTATCTTCCATCAGATGTGGGATTACGCATCCATTCTTTTTCATTTCTCTCGGACTTTTATGGACCTGGGAAAAAAAGAAGAACGATTTTTTGCATCTCTTGATGATCGAACAGCGAACTTTGATTTGGTTGATAAAGGTGTTTAGGTTCAAATTATGAGTTTCGTCGCTGAAATTCGAGTTATTTCTACTTGAGATTGATGCAAATCCTTAAATTATTCGTTATAATTATGGCTGTGGATGCATTTATGTTGGATTCTAATTATTATGCATGATTGATGTTAAACCGTCCTTGGCCGATAGCGCGCCTTGTGTGACGGGGCGCGTTTTCTTTTGTATTGGTACCGGGAAATTTTAAGGAGATAAGTATGAATATTGATCAACAGGTAACTTATTTGATGCGAGGAACTGCATATGGTGACCAAGCGATGCACGAGTCCATGAGAAAAGAGCTCAGGGACCGCCTGGTTGAATCAGAAAGCTCTGGAAGACCGCTGAGGGTTTACTGCGGATACGATCCCAGAACATCAGATTTACATATTGGGCATACCGTTACAATGCGCAAACTACGCCAATTCCAGGAACTGGGCCACCATGTCATTTTTGTTGTGGGGACATATACTGCCCTGATCGGCGATCCCTCTGACAAAGATAAGCTGAGGGCACAGCTCTCTCCTAAAGAAGCACAGGTGAACGCTGAAACCTATGCCGAGCAGGCATTTCGTATTCTTGATCGCGATAAGACAGAGATGCGTTACAACGCTGAATGGCTCTCAGATTTAAAATTAAAGGACTTGATCCACTTGGCATCGAATTTTACACTGCAGCAATTTTTTACGAGAGAAAACTTTAAAAAGCGCTTTGAAAATGACGAAGCGGTTTATTTTCATGAATTGTTTTATGCGATCATGCAGGGTTATGATGCCTACGCACTGGATGCAGATGTGCAGGTGGGCGGCACAGACCAGATGTTTAACATCATGACTGCCGCCCGAAAGATCATGTCATATTATGGTAAAAAACCGAACATTGGGATTATCCTGGGAATTTTGCCCGGCACCGATGGCGAAGTGAAGATGAGCAAATCCCTTGGGAACCATATCCCTCTGAACACAACACCCGAGGATATGTTTGGTAAGGTGATGAGTGTGCCCGATAAAGCAATGTCAAGTTATGCACGTCTTGTCACACGCTGGACCGTTGATAAGATTGACAAATTTGAATCGGCCATTGAAAAGGGGGAATTGCATCCCAGGGACGCCAAATTAGAGTTGGCGAAGGAAATTACCTCAGCATTCTTTGATGACGAAAAGGCAGAAAAAGCGCAAGAACATTTCATCACCCTGTTTCAAAAAAAGGACACCCCGGATGATATGGAAGTGTTTAAGCCTTCTGGAGAGCCGATCTTACTGGACGTGCTGGTGGACAGCGGCCTGGTCCGCAGTAAATCCCAGGTTCGCCGGTTGATTGACCAGAATGGCGTAAAGATCGATGGGGAAGCAGTTACTGACCCCTATTTGGTGTTGAGCCTCCCTGTTATTGTTCAGGTAGGCAAACGGCGGTTTTTAAGGGTTGAAAAATAAATACACAAAGTATAAACAGGGAGGCTGTTCTTTTCTAAAAAAGGACAGCCTTTTTTGTTACTGCTGCCCATTGGTCAATGAGATTTGTGTGGATTGTTCTAAGAGTGATAACCCGATTTCCTCGGCGAGAATAGGTGCGTCTTTCTCGAGAAGAACAACGACTGTTGTCGGTTGACCCCGCCAATCTGCAGTGGTGCCGGCGATAAACCAGGTGATCACTTGCTCATCCTGGGTTGCTTCGTTTGATGTGATCTGCCAGTGCGGGGAATCAGGCGTTTCCAGCAGGCTGGTGATCCAGAAAGCTACATCGGCATCCAATGCCTGAGAATTTTGTCCTAATTTTGAAAGGGTGATCCAGTTCCCATTTGAATCTTGATAAGCGTTAACAAGCCTTGGCGCCGGCAGTATACCCTGATTGGTCAAAGCACTGGCAGCTAAAGCCAATTGAAGCGGTGTAAGATTGAATGCTTGACCTGTGTAAAGCGCTTCAGGTGTGTCATAGTCTGGGGAATCAGCCTGGGCGACATTCAGCCGGATGTCAGGTGGAGAGAAGAAATTCAGATTTTGGAACAATTCAATAAGCTGAGTGACATCCGTAAATTCTGCAAGTTTTGCCTGAACGTCCTGGCAGCCATGTGTCATGGCAGCTTGCCAGGTCAGGTCAGAACCGGGAAAGGTCGCACAGGTTTGTAATTGTGGGGAACCATTCATGATGGAAAAAGGATTCTCATTTTGCTGAATAAGCTCAATTTGGGTTGATGCAACAAAGGGAAACAATGTGGATCCTGGTGGATATAAACCCTGGGTTGCCCGATTGACAAGCGGTGCTTCTTCATTGTTAATCAGGTCTTGCCAATTTTCTTCCAGGTTTTTTGCATCAAAATAAGGATGGGATGCCATTGTTAATACTTCACCCGATTGGGCGTTCATCATTACAATTGCTCCTGGTTCTTCACCGAGCAATGAATCCGCAAATTTTTGTAATTCAAGATCAATGGTTAGCCTGATATCAGATCCGGCAGGGGGTTGGTTGTAAAGCAGATCCTGCCAGAAGAGGGTCATCGCTGGATAAGTTTCATAACCGCGTAAATAGTCAAACATACTTTCTTCAAGCCCGGTTTGGCCATAAGTTGGATTCGTATAGCCAATAACTGGATAAAGGGGGATGTGATTGCTTTCTCTTTGGAAGGACCCTGTTTGGCCAATATTTGTAATAATGATTTGGTTGTCCCGATCAAGGATCTTTCCCCGTTCGCTGAAGCGGTCATGAACAATCCAGCGGGGATTTTCAGGTCGATTGACCAGACTCGGCATGAACCAGAAAGATGCCAGACTGGTGACAAGCATTTCCAGTCCGAGAATTGCAATGAGAAAGCTGCTCAAACGAATAGTCCGACGGTGGTGAACCATTTCAATTGGTGGGTTAGCAGGAATCCGATTGCTGATGATTAGAAGAAAAAGGATTGCAATAAATGACACAAGCAGTGATGACCCACCGTAGGACACAAAAGGCAGGGTAACACCCGTCAAGGGGAGGAGTCCGATGTTGCCGCCAATGATCAAAATGGTTTGAACACCAAAATAGAAGGTTAGGCCCAATGCTAAGTAGCGGTCAAAGGAATGCTGGGTTATTTTAACGAGCTTAATCGCTCGATAAAGCAAAATGATATAGAGTGAAATAATCAAGCCAGCACCAAACAAACCCAATTCTTCGGTTATAGATGCAAAGATAAAGTCGGAAACTGCCACGGGGATTAAACCTGGGCTGCCCAAACCGGGTCCTGTTCCAAAGGTACTGCCTTCTGCAATTGCAATCAAAGATTGAAGTATTTGATAAGATGCGCCTGAAGGGTCGCTAAACGGGTTCAACCAGGCATCAAAACGCAGCTTGACGATGTCGATATAAAAATAAGCAAATCCAATAAGGATCACTGCTAAAATTAGTGCGCCATAAAAGAGAATTTTATTCCCCTTTGAGGAGAAGATCATGCCAATGTAGATCAGCAGAAAAATTGTGGCAGTTCCTAAATCCCTTTGAACGATAAGCAATGCCAGTGCAGAAACAATAACAAACAAGGTGGGTAACAAGATGTCGAATTTCTTGTAAACAAAGACCTGTCGATCTGTTAAGAAACTCGCCAGAAAAGCAATCAGGAGTATTTTTAAAACCTCTGAAGGCTGAAAGTGGATACCTAGGAATTCCAACCATAAAGTGGGTCCGTTGCCCAAGGGATTGGTTCCCATAAAGATGGTTAAACCGGTCAGAAATAAACCTGAAATTAGCCAAATATATTTATAACGACGCAAATAATCTAAAAAAATGGGGAAATTTAAGCCTAAAAAAACAAATGCTGAAGCTAAAGCTATCCAAATCGTTTGACGGAGTCCTAAATTCGGATACAGTCGCCAGATGGTCATTAATCCGATACCAGATAAAAGAGAAACTATTGGAAGAATATACGGATCTCTTTGGGGTAATTTTCGCGATGACTGATAATGCAGCAGCCCAAAAGCAGCTATCCAAACGCCTACGCCCAACCAGTGGTCAAAGCGGTATCCTTCTGCCGCTCCATGGTAACGGATCATAGGTGATATGGATAAGATCAAGGCAAATGTGATAATAATGATTGCCGCAAGGGATATTAATTTGCCCTGAGTTTGATCGTTAGGGGAACTTTTATCCCCATATGGAAAGATGTTGATCACAATTAATCCAGGTATTTTTCAATCAGAAGAGAAATTTGGGCTTGCTTGACAGGATCGATATGATCACGGTTGGTGATGATTGCATTTTGCAGCGCATGTTGGCAATCACAATCAGCACTTTCATCAATCATAGCAACCATATTTTTGATCGCTTCCTGGGCAAGACTGATATTTTTAGATAAGGTTCGAATGACCATATCCACGGTTACGGTCTCTTCACTGACGTGCCAAACATCATAATCCGTTACATGCGCCATGGTTGTGTAGCAAATTTCTGCTTCTCTGGCAAGGAAAGCTTCAGGAGAGGCTGTCATCCCGATGATGTCAATTCCCCATTGCCTGTAAAGGTTGGATTCCCCTTTCGTAGAGAACCTTGGCCCTTCAATGGTGATATAAGTACCACCGCGATGAAATCTTGCTTCAGTTTGTTTAACCGCGTTCTCAAGAATGTTTGAAAGGTTTTCACAAAAAGGATCCGCCACACTAACATGTGCAACCAGCCCCTCGCCAAAGAAACTTCTTTCTCGTTTGTGTGTAAAGTCAAAAATTTGATTTGGAATGATGATGGTGCCAGGTGAATAAGCCTCGCGCAATGATCCACATGCGCTGACACTGACAATCCGCTTGACTCCCAGCTTTTTCAGGGCAAAAATATTCGCCCGGTAGGGGACTCCGCTGGGATCGTATGTATGTCCTATCCCATGCCGTGCGAGGAAGGCAACGGGTTTCCCCATCAAATTACCCAGAGTGATCGGGGCGCTCGGTTTTCCAAAAGGGGTATCCATTTCAATTGTTTCGATATCTGTCAGATTTTTAAATTTATACAAACCTGATCCGCCAATGACAGCCAAGATAGGGGTTTTGATCATGACTTACTCCAGTATGATATTTTGATTGATTCTAATTGTGATGTCTACTTTTCCCAGTGTTAATTTATCACCATCTGTCAAAATAGTGCTAGTTGTAACCTGTCCTTGATTTAGATACGTCCCGTTTGTGGATTCAAGATCCTCTACCCACCATTGTTTTTGTCGGAAAAACACCTTGCAATGCCTGAGTGAAATTGTTTCGTTATTTAAGAAAAAGTCAGCGGATGGGTCTCTTCCAAGGATAATTACAGGTTGTCTGAAGCGTTTTGTTATTTCTTCATCGTCGATTTTTACTGAGAGAACAATTGGAGATGTGGTTTTCTCCTCTTTCAAAGAGCTTTCTCTTTTCAGATCCATGTAGATGGTATAAATTATCCATCCCAAAAAGGTGTAGGACAATAATATGAGCAGTAAGCGGAGGGCGAATACCAATATCGCGTTCATTTATTATTGCCTCAATCTTCCTCGATGGTTATCGCTGTTGTTGGATTTTCTGAGGTGATATCCTGTACAAAAATCAGGTTAACCATACCAATTCGAATGACATCCCCGGGTTGGAGAGTCGCCTGAGAAATTTTCTTTCCATTGATAAATAGGCCGCCGGTTGAACCCACATCAAAGATGACATAACGTTTGTTGATCGCCCGAAGCTGCGCGTGGTGCCTTGATACGTGGGGTTCATTCAGGATCAAATCATTCTCCGAGTGTCGACCGATATCAATCACTGATTTTTCAAGTAAAAAGTTTTCATTTCCTCCAACAATAAGGAAAGCACGACCCGGGATTTCATCCTGAATGTTTGGCCGCTCATTGTTGGGAATAGCAGCAGTGTCTGGCAGTACTTGATTGGCAGGAGAGATACTGGATTCCAGGTAAAAATCCTTGCTTTGCGATCTTTCCTGGGGAAGGACAATGATCGTTGGTGGGTAACTAAAGTTGAAACCTTCTGATAATCCTGTTTGGTGGAGGAAATCTGCCATTTCGTTCAAAATGTCTTGATGGGTTATCCAATTATCCAGATCTTCCTCAGGTACATGAATTTTATATTCATCTGGAGCAAAAATCTTATCTTCTGATACAGGTATTGCATTTTCATGCATTGCCGCCAGCAAATCATCGAAAAGTTTTCGAGGTGCATGCATCCCAGGAATTAGCCTGATGAGATTTTCTTCAAATAAGAGGCGCAAGCGTCTTTCGAATTGTTCAAGGTTATTATTCATAAGAACCGATCCAGTATAATTATACTCAAGATGATTTTATCAGGTTATGAAGAGGTTGAGCACACCGCTGATGTTGCCCTGAGGGTATGGGGTGAAGATTTTTTTGACCTTCTCAAGCAATCTGCAAGGGGGATGTATGCGTTGATGGGTATCAAAAGAAAACATGGGCAGAAGACGGAAGTCAGCTTTGAAATTGACCCGGGTAGTATGGAAATGCAGCTTGTTGACTTTTTAAATGAACTTTTGTTCATGATAGATGATAAAGCTATTTATTTCGACAATTTTTCTTTGCTCAATTCGATGGATGTTCTTGTTGTTTCTGCAATAGGCCATAAAATTGAATCTTACCAGCGCAGCATAAAAGCTGTCACCTTCCATAATTTGGATATTACTGAAACAAAAACAGGTTGCGAGACCACGATTACTTTTGATGTATAGGAGTTATGATAATGACCGAAATAAGTTTTGATATCTTTACTCAGATTTGGGAATTTGAGTGGGAAATTTCACCAGATTTTCGTTCGGATATGCGCGTCCCGGTGCGGATTTTTGCTTCGAAGTCTCTTCTGCAGGATTCTTTTCGGGATAAATCCATTATTCAGGCGATAAATGTCAGCACATTACCTGGTTTGGTCGGGGCAGTGATGGTGATGCCGGATATGCACCAGGGATATGGGTTCCCGATTGGCGGTGTTGCAGCCGCCGATGTTGAGAATGGTGTCATTTCACCGGGTGGGATTGGGTATGATATCAATTGCGGTGTGCGTTTGTTATCAACAAAGCTCAGTTATGATGAAATCAAGGACTACTTGAGCATTTTGGCTACGACCATCGACCAGTATTGTCCAAGCGGGGTGGGAGTGGACAGCGATTTGACACTTTCTAAAAATGAGCTGATTGAAGCCTGTGTCAAAGGTGCAAAATGGGCTAAATCAGCGGGATATGCGACTCAAGAGGATATCCTCCATACCGAAGCCAATGGATGTTTGGATGGTGCAGATCCAAGCAAATTGAGCGAAAGGGCTTTGTCTCGAGGAAGAACGCAGCTTGGCACTTTGGGCGGGGGAAACCATTTTATTGAGGTCGATATTGTTGCAAAAGTGTTCGACGAAGAAGCGGCAAAGGTGATGGGATTATACCCGGGCAAGATTGCAGCTCAAATCCACACAGGGTCACGTGGTTTTGGTCATCAAATTTGCACAGATTATGTCAGGCAGTTGCAAAACGCTGTCAGGAAGTATGGGATCAGCTTGCCTGATAAACAGTTGGTGTGCGCACCGATCCAGTCATCGGAGGGGCAGGATTATTTAGGGGCAATGAGGTGCGGAGCAAATTTCGCATTTTTGAATCGTCAACTGCTTACCAATCGACTGAGAGAAGCCTTTGAAAAAGTTTTGGCTGGAAAAGTCGATGACTGGCATCTCAAACAAGTTTATGATATTGCTCATAATATCGGCAAGTTTGAGAAGCATGTTGTAAATGGGGAAGAAAAGCTTGTGTGCGTTCACCGAAAGGGCGCAACTCGCGCGTTTGGGCCAGGATCAGAGGGGATCCCCGATGATTATGCAGAGATCGGTCAGCCTGTTCTTGTTCCAGGTTCGATGGGGACAGCATCCTGGGTGCTCACCGGTACGGAATTGAGTATGGCGCGTTCCTTTGGATCTTCATGCCACGGCGCAGGCAGGGTTATGAGCCGATCACAGGCAAAACGAGAAGTGTGGGGGGAAGATTTGCTAAAACACCTTGAAAAGGAGGGCATAGAAATTCGTGCAGGCTCGATGGCTGGGCTTGCTGAGGAAGCGCCTCAGGCATATAAGGATGTCGATCTGGTTGTGGAAAGCGTTGTTGGTGCCGGGATTGCCAAAAAGGTTGCTGTGCTTCATCCCCTTGTTGTAATCAAAGGTTAAAGCCAGGCATAGATTGGGTTGCTAAAAATCCATCCCCGTTGTTTACCTTTGTAAGGGATAAAGGATTCAACGCGGTAAACGCCAGGTTCTGTCGTCATGTGGGTGCAGACGTCACGATCCTGCCATTCATTGATTAATTTTCCATCTTTATAAAATCTGCAAAGGTTCTTTTGTGGAAGCCTGATCTGGAAAGTCAACCCACCTGTCACTTTGACCTCATCTCCCATAATATATTGGCCTTGATCGTTGTGAACAGTAAAGCGAAAGCCATCGGTTGCTGCTGGGAGATCATAACCAATAAAACAATGTCCATAACGAAGTGCTGAAAGAATCTGGTTTTTTGCTTCAGCAAAATTTTTACTCAGAGGTTCGTCAGTCAAAATATGAGTTCTTAAGCTTTGGAAATGGTGGAGATAAGGATAGAGTTTGAGGGTAAAGGGTCCAATATTCTTTTCTAATTGGTGCGCATCAACCCCGGCTACTGCGACAATTTGCTCGTTACGTGCAGCGATAAGTTTATCCCATAAACTAAGGGTTCTCTCAAGAGGGCCAAGGGACATGCGTTTCGGAAAAAGGGCATTAATAACTGCAGAATTCAGATCCTGCGAAACGCTTTTAAATTCACTCAATTGGTTCCACAGCTCGATTCCTGTGAAACCCTTAATGTCCCAATTTCGCCAGGAAAAATCTTTTTCATTAAACCGCTCCAGGGGATCTTCAACGGGATGGGCAAGGAAAGTCAGTCCATTACCATTATTAACCTGGTCAATTAACCTTTGGGGATTGCCGGAAAAAGGTGAAAGTTCTTTATTCTGCCCTAAGATCAGCATGTGGTTGCCGGGTGGTTCAAGGTCTCTATCATGAACCTCTTCGCCAACAAGAAGCATCACTTTGTTTTTGCCATCGCCATGATAGCCATCGAGCCCCTCTACCCAAATGTTATGGTCGGTCGTAATAATGCCATCAAGCCCAGCTTTTCTCGCAATATCGATGAGTTCATTGTGGGTTCCGCGGCCGTCAGAGTAGGTGGTATGTATGTGTAAAGCAAATTTTGATTCAATCATTGGGTTGACGTAATTTTCAGGTTGTGGGTATAATCATGTCTGTTAAAAAGGAGGCACGAGTGGCAAATTATTTTGGTGTTGCATTAATTATAACTTCAATCGCTTTAATAGCGAGCATTATCCTTCAAAGTAAGGGTGTGGGATTGGGAGGATTAACGGGCGGCGGCGACACGGGCGGCGTTTATACGCAGCGTCGAGGCGTTGAGAAAGTTTTGTTTTGGGTGACAATTGGACTGAGTGTTTTATTTTTCTTGTTAACCATATTAACAGTCATGTTTGGCGCGTAATCCGAAAATTTTCGGAGCACCCTGGCGAAAAAAATCTCACTTAATACTATCGGGCAACTCGCCAAAAGGGTTGCCCCTTTTATCTTAAACATATGAAAAAATATCGTTGGCAACTACTGATCGTTCTTGTAACCGGCTTGATTGTGGGAATATTGCTCATTATTCAGCAAATGGATGATGGGAAAGAAATCCAATCAACCCCGTCACCAATTTCAGGCGGTGTTTATACTGAGGCATTGATTGGTGAGTTTATGCGGTTAAATCCCTTTTTGGATTTGTATAATGAACCGGATCGAGATGTTGATCAGCTAATTTTTAACAGCCTGGTGAAATTTGACTCAAGGGGTATTCCACAAAGTGATTTAGCTGAATCCTGGGGCGTTTCAAGAGACGGCACGGTTTACAATTTTAGCCTGCGAACGGATGTGTACTGGCATGATGGTGAACCTTTTAACAGTCAGGATGTATTGTATACGACCGGGCTGCTCCAAAGTAAGCATAATTTAATTCCCGAGGATTTGCGAAATTTTTGGGCTGAGGTTGAGGTTGTTGCGCTTTCCGACATCCAGCTGCAATTTTTATTACCGGAACCCTTTGCCCCATTCTTAGATTATTTGAGTTTTGGCATCCTCCCAGAGCACATCCTGGGCGGCCTTGAGATGAATGAATTGGTGGATCACCCCTATAACCTTGCGCCAGTGGGGACAGGACCTTTTCGTTTTCAGCGTCTGATTGTTGAAAATGAAAAAATTGCAGGTGTCGTCCTTGAAGCATTTGATGCTTATTTTCTTGAACGCCCTTATTTGGATGAATTCATCTTTCGCTATTATCCGAATTCACAGGACGCTTTAACTGCATACCGGGAAGGTGAAGTGGAGGGCATAGGAAAAGTCCATTCATCCATTCTATCGGATATCCTGTCTGAACCGGAATTATCGGTATATACAACCCGAGAACCACTTTTAACGATGACTTACCTCAATCTTAACAATCCTGAAGTAGGTTTTCTTGAAAATCCTGATTTCAGGCGAGCTTTGCTGGCGGCAATCAATCGGGATGCAATTATTGAACAAGTATTCAATGGACAAGCCGTTCAGGCGAATGGGCCAATTCTGCCAGGCACCTGGGCACATTATAATGATCTGGAAAAAGTGCCTTTTAATTTGGTCGAAGCAAAACGATTGTTTGAATCGACAGGTGTAACCTTTGACGAAGAGGCTGAAGTATATCGAAGTGAAACGGATCTTGAAATTTCTTTGACTTTAATGCATCCTGATACGGTAGAACACACGCAGATTGCAGAGCAAATCCAGGCTGATTGGGAAGAGCTGGGTGTAAATGTTACATTGGAATCTAAGCCGTATGAGAATATATTAGAGGATCTTTCATTGAGGAATTATGAAACTGCCCTGGTTGACATCAATTTCACACGGTCACCCGACCCGGACCCCTATCCCTTTTGGGGACAGGCACAGATTCAATCAGGCCAAAATTATGCGGAATGGGATAACCGTTCGGCAAGTGAATTTTTAGAGCAGGCTCGTATGACGTCTGATATTGGTGAACGAGAACGTTTATATCGAAATTTCCAGGTTTTGTTCATGCGCGAACTGCCATCCTTGCCGCTTTTTTATCCTGTTTATACGTATGCAGTCACGGAAGATATCAATGGCATCAAACTGGGACCGCTGTTTGAACCCAGTGACCGTTTCAACAACGTTCATGAGTGGTACATTCTGTCTGGTGTGGATATGAATGGCGAAAATAACATAGAAGCAACTGACAGTGTTGAGTAGGGATGGATTAATGGCTTCATTTTTCACTGGAAAAGGGGATACAGGGAATACCGGGTTTTTAGGAGAAGGGCGGATTTCTAAAAACTCATTGCGAATCGACGCTGTTGGCAGTGTTGATGAAGCTAATGCTGCGATAGGATTTGCAAGGTCGATTTCTCTTGGGCAGAACACAAAAGATATCTTGTTAGAGATTCAAAAACAGCTATATTTTTTGATGTCTGAGCTGTCTGCTTCACCGGATGTCAGCGACCGTTTTGATAAGATCAGTGAATACGAAATTCAGTGGCTTGAAGAAAAAATTGCGGCAGTCGAAAGCCTTGTCGATTTACAGCGAGAATTTATCATCCCTGGTGAAAACCCATCAAGCGGGGCATTGAGCCTTGCCCGTACAATTGTTCGACGAGCAGAGCGCAAAGCAATTGCTTTATTTGAAGCAAAGGAAATCACTAAGGAAATCCTGATTTCTTACTTGAACCGCTTATCCTCATTATTGTTTATTCTTGAGGTTTACGAAGCATCTTTATCTGGTCCTGGTGTTCGATTGGTAAAAGGGGCATAGGTCGTGATTGGCACTTTTATCAATGTAGGGACAATTCTGGTTGGCTCCGTAATTGGGGTATTAATTGGCGGCCGATTATCACAAAGATTGCGCGAAACAATAGTTGCTGGGTTGGGTTTATTTACCCTAGGTTACGGCTTAATCTCCTTTATTGACACACAAAATGCACTTGTGCCCCTAGGAGGATTGTTAATTGGGGCTATGCTGGGTGAATGGTGGAAAATTGAGGAGGGCCTAGAAAGAATCGGGATTACCCTGAGAAATGCAGTTATGAAGAGTGACCAGGAAAATGCTTCACAGAGGCGTTTTGTGGAGGGTTTTGTCACTGCCTCTCTGGTTTTCGTGATTGGTCCAATTGCGATCCTCGGGTCTATTCAAGATGGATTAACCGGAAATTATGAAATGCTGACCATAAAAGCAATATTGGACGGATTTGCCTCGATCGCTTTTGCCTCTACACTTGGGATTGGCGTCGCTTTTTCAGCCTTGTCCATACTTATTTACCAGGGTTTGATCAGTTTGTTATCGGGTTTTTTCAGTCAGTATTTTTCGGCTGGAATGATGACAGAGATGACTGCAGTCGGCGGCTTAATTTTGATGGCTATTGCCTTAAGCAGCCTTTTAACGATCAAGAAAATCAGAACGGGCAGTTTCCTTCCAGCATTATTTGTTACACCATTGATCGTGTTCATCATTGAACGATTTTTTGGGGGTTTTTAATTCTATTGTGTGTTCTCAGACCAATGAGATGTGATCTTTCTTAATTTGATAAAAGATCTTCAACAGTGGTGATCAATTCATTGCTGTAAACCAGCTGGTCATTCACCAGGAAAGTCGGTGTTGCCGTCACGCCATTGGATTGGGCATAGTTACGATCATCGATATGAGCTTTCGAATATTGGTCGCTAAGCATGCAAGCTTCGAATGCTTCAGCATCAAGCCGCGCTGATTTTGCGTACCGGATAAGATTTTCTAAAGAAAATCCCTCTGCAGCACTTGAATAGGTATAAAGAAACCCTTTATATTCAAAAAATTTGTTCTGATCTGCGGCACAATGGGACGCTTCTGCAGCGTTTATAGACTCTTCACTGGTGTTAGCCATGTTCACGTAACGATAATATACTTTTCCAGTATCAACATAATCTTCGATAAAATCTTTCTCCATACTTTCTGAGAATATTTTGCAGTATCCGCAAGTATAACTTGAGAACGTAACGACCTTTACAGGCGCATTTGGGTCTCCGAGGGAAAAACCCTGGCTGGAATCGTAATTGGCGGGTTTAGAAAGCAATTTTGGCAAGAAAGCTAATAAGCCAATAACTGCCAGCACAGCGACTATGATGATTGCCGTCGTATAAATTTTCCGACGCTTTTGTTCTTTTCTTTTTTGGCGTAGTAATTCGCGTTTGTTTTGGTTGCTTGTCATCGTCACCCTCAGTAATTTTGGTGTGAAAATTATTTTGGATTTTTATTGAAGTCTAATTGTAAATCGTTTCTTAAAAATCAGGGAAAATAATTTTGATCATAAATTTAATTTATAGACCGGGATTTCTTCCCCGGTTCTTTCAAACCCAAATGTATTATAGAGTTTGAGCGAGGGGGAATTATCAGATTGTGTGTTTACTGTTACCCGCCAAAACCCTTGTTGATCGAATTGACGCAGCAAATCATAGACTAGGGCTGATGCAATTCCCCTTCGCTGGTAATCAGGATTGACTGCGAGTCGTGCAAGGTGACCGTAAATGGTCATGGAAGTGCTAATTTGATACCCGACAATTATCCCCTGGCAAACGGCAACAGTGCTGATCCCTGGCTGTTCGTAAGCTTTTGTTAGCCCGGCGAGAGAATTTTGCCACAAAGGTTGAAAAGCAATTTTGTCCAGGTCGTGGACTTCTGGGAGATCTGCTAAGTTCATTGGGCGAATTTCTATATCTGGGTTTATCGGCGCATCTGAAGGCAGCTTTCCTCCCCATTCGAGCACGACGATATTTTGTCGATGTTTAAATCCAGAACTGGACAGCAGCCCTTCAAACCAGCTGTGCAGTGCCAATGCAGCCAGTAGATTTATTCCATTCTCTTTGAGTTTATTGATTGCTTTATCAAGAAGTCTTTGCCACGTTTCTTCGAGCGGCAGATTTTTTTTTGCCACAAAGGTTCGAATCCAGGCTGATTTGTCATTTTCAGGTGTCGCACATAAAACAGCATTAATTTTTTTGTCTTTTATCAACAATAAATAAGGTTGGTACCCAAGCCAATCGAGGGTGCCAAACCAGTCCAGATGTCGATGAATTTGGTTGTTTTCGTTGAGGAAACTGGCAATTTGATCGTAATGTTCAGATTTTGCTTCGGTGATAATCATAGGTTTTTTTGGACTTGTTTTATCATTAAACATTAGAAACCTTTATGTCATTAATAAATCCACATTGGATTTATTTTGTAAAAAAGTAATCAGGCGGCTTTTAATTTCTCTAGCAGCAGCTTTGCGATTTCTGCCTGGTCCTTTATTGACAGACTTTTGACTCCCTGCAGCAATACCGTGTGAGGAGCTTCTTCTTCAACAGGTATTTCCCTGTTATCCTGGTATTCGGGCTGCCATTGGGTTTGTTCTTGATCTTTTTCTACAAGAAATTCTTCATCTGATTCAAATGTGTCTTGAAGAAGCGAATTAATTGGGATACCAAGGTGTTCGGTTATTTGGGTTAAATGATCAAATGGTATCGACTCACCATTTTCTTGATAGGACTTTAAGGATTGCAGCGAGATACCTGTTTTATCATTCAGATTTTCTAATGATATTCCTTTGTTTTCCATTTCAAGATTGAGTTTCGTTCGGATTATTTTATCTCTCAAGTTTTTGTAAATGGACATTTTCTCTTCGCTTAACAGCGCTGCCTGATCCAATTCCAGATCTAAGTCTTGAAAAAATGATTGCATTGGAACTTCAAGAAAAATGGCTAATAATTCGAGTTCTGGTAAGCTGAGAACACCATTGCCTTCCTCAAAATGATGATAGCGTTCTTTTGGTATATTCAGAACCTTCGCACAATCATGCAGACTGCGATTTTTTAATTTGCGAATTTGCTTAATGCGTTCAACAATTTTTTCCATGTTTTTTCCAATGAACTCATATTCTGGCAGATCAAATTTTGTTAAGATGATTATAGCTTATCGAACCTAAATTTTGGGGGTATTTTAATTTTCCGGAGGTTTATTATAAATCCATGTCCAACCGATCATCTTTAAATACACAATTGCCTTCGATGAAGGTGGCAAGTGGTTTGATACTTGCTAACAATTCCGGATCAATTTTCTGAGGATCTTGATTAAGAACCAGAAAATCTGCTTTATAACCCGATTCAATTTTGCCAAGATGTCCACCACGTGATGCAATCGCAGCAGGATTATGTGTGAAACCTTTTATTGCCTGTTCTATTGTTAATCTTTGTTCAGGATGCCAGCCATTTACATCGGGTAACCCGTTAAAATTTCTGCGAGTAACTGCTGCATGAAGCCCATAAAATGGATTGATGGGTTCAACAGGTGCATCGGAACCGCAAAGGATTTTTATGCCGTGATTTATCATTGAGCGGTAGGCATAAGCGTTCTTTGTTCTTTCCCCAAGATAGCGGTCTGCCATATCCATATCTGACGGCGCGTGGATGGCTTGGATTGATGCCGTGATGTCCAGTTCTTTCATGCGCTGAAGATTCTTATCGTCAATGATCTGGACATGTTCAATTCGGTGTTTATAATGGGGGAGCTTATATGCGATTTCATAGGCTCGAAGTTTTGAAAAAGCGTTCAAAACGACTTCGTTTGCCCGATCACCAATGGCATGGATGGCTAAAGCAAGACCATGCGCCACCGCATACTTACCAATATCTACAATGTCGTCTTCTGATAACAGCAAAGTGCCGGTGTTTTCGCTGTTGAGATAAGGCTTTTGCATCGCTGCTGTTTGAGGTCCGAGGGCACCATCAGCAAAAAGCTTCACGCTACCAATTTGCAGCCAATCATCTCCAAAATCAGTACGTAAACCGGCATTGATGAAGGTGTCAAGATCCTTGAAGGGTACACTCTTCCTGACTCTGATTAATCGTTCCTGGTTTTGATAAAGTGTTTGGAAGGCTTGCCAGCAGTCTAATCCATCAAAATCATGTACTCCAATTAAACCCATTTGCCATAGTTTGGGTATCAAATTCTTAATGTTTGAAATTATTTCCTTTTGGCCTGGTTTTGGGATGGCAGATTCGAGCTTTGCCATCGCACCCGATTCAAATAAAATGCCGGTAGGATTTCCATCTTGGTCCCTTAGAATGATGCCTGAGGGTGGATCAGGTGTTTGGCTTTCTATTCCTGAAAGTGCCAATGCTTTTGAATTTGCCCATGCTGCATGCAGAGATTTTGCTGTCAGGTAAGCAGGATGATCTCCTGTGACAGAATCTAGTAATTTAGCCGACCCGAAACCATTTTTCCATCGGTTGTGATTCCATCCATGTCCGCGCACCCATGCGCCAGCTGGCAATTGTTCTGCTGCTTCTTTTACGCGTTCAAGGCAAGCTTCTATTGTGGGGGTTTCACAATCCACAATTGCCGTGCTGTCTGCTAGTGTTTGTAGATGGACATGGCTGTCCGTTAAGCCAGGCCAAACCGTCTTGTTTTGAAGGTTTACAGCACGTTTAACTTGCGAAAAGGAATCTAAAATTTCTTGATCTGATCCAAGTGCAATGAAGGTGCCGTGGTCAACGATAAAGGCTGTTTTTCGTGGTTGACCTGGTGTGTAGATATTTGCGTTGTAGTATATTTTCATGGGTTTATTCTGGCAGAATTTTATCCAGGATATCGTTCAATTCCTCATCGGAATAATAATAAATCACCAGGCTGCCGCCATTTTTTGATTGATTTAGGTTAACTTTTGTTCCGAAAAAATTTCGTAAACGGCTCTCGAGCGCCTGTGCTTCTGGTGAAGGGACGGGTTTAGGTCTCGATGGAGGTTTTTCGCCGCTTAGTTTTTTAACTAAGGCTTCGGTTTGCCTTACATTCAATCCGAGGTTCAGGATGGTGCTCAATGCTGCTCTTTGGGCATTGGGTGTTGTCAGACTCAGAAGCGCTCTTGCATGTCCTTCACTAATTAAATCCTCAGCAAGGGCATTTTTAACCTGGTCAGGCAGGTTCAGAAGGCGAAGTGTGTTGGTAACACTCGTTCTGCTTTTACCGACTCGCTCCGCTATTTGCTCATGGGTGAGTGAAAAATGTTCTGATAAGGTGTGATAAGCCTCTGCCATTTCTAAGGGTGTGAGGTCTGCTCGCTGCAGGTTTTCAATCAAGGCTAACTCGAGCTGCCCTTGCTCCGACACACTGCGCTCAATTACCGGCACCATGGTTAATCCCGCTTTTTGTGCAGCTCGCCAGCGCCTTTCGCCGGC
>LDZU01000083.1_pt1 | contig 18469 bp, 17 predicted proteins | sample 615531 | NCBI WGS metagenome assembly LDZU01 (sample SAMN03408293, study PRJNA278302) | terrestrial metagenome | isolation source: oil reservoir sample SB2 | place: USA: Alaska, North Slope, Schrader Bluff formation | collected 2011-09 | reverse complement strand
CAAGCTCATCGAAGGCGATCTCTCTGCGTACGAGGGCTACTGGACATTCACCGAGACACCCGACGGCGGCACCGAGGTACTCCTGAGCATCACCTATGAGTACGACGTGCCGCTCATCGGGGCGCTCATCCAGGGGCTTCTCAAGAAGAAGATGCAGGGCAACTCCGACAGCATGCTGGCCGCCATCAAGCAGAAGGCGGAGGGGTAGGGCAAAGAGGCGTGATGAGCCGGGCGTGGACGCACGGGGAGCGGCCCCGCAATAGTGGATGCCGCGGACCGGGGAAGGGCCGACCTCGTGACGCCGCCCATACGTCGGGGCGGCGTCCCTTCGTGCGGCCCCTCCCCGCCCATTTCCGGGAAGGGGGTGCCTACAGCAACTCGTCCCCCACCGCGGCTATCCAGGCGCGGAGCCAGTCGGCCGACTGCAGGCCGATGTCGAGCAGGATGCTGCCGATCACCGAACGCAGGGTGGTGGTGGCAATGCCCTGTGCAGCCAGCGCAAAATTACCCACCTGCAGCACGGTCTTGGTCGGTTCCATCACTTTATAGAACCACAGGAAATCAATCGAAATGGGCGCGTTATCTTTGGTGATGGATGTTTGTGCGGGGATCTCGCGCACCTGCTCGCGCAGGTCAACCGTAACGGCTCGGTCGATGATGGGGATGAGCATGACCAGCCCCGGGCCGCGTTCGCCCACGCAGCGCCCTAAACGAAAGACTACCAGCCGCTGGTATTCAGCCACAACGCGGATGGAAGCCGCCAGCAGGATGATCACCAAAAAGGCGACCAACGCAATTAAAATAGGAACCATATTACCTCCATTGGATTCAATAACAACACTTTATTTATTTTGTTTTCTTTCTTCCGGTATTCCAACTTTCAATACCAGACCCGTACGCTCAAGCACAACGACCTGGCTTCCTTTTGGGATGCGGTTGTTGGCAACTGCCGACCAGTTCTCTCCATTCACGTAAACACTTCCGCTGGCTGCGATATCGGTAAGCGCTCTGCCTGTTAGACCGATTACCTGATCAGGATCGCTGGAAGGTTTCAGATTGAATGCTGCGGATGTGTTGTGCCCCATGATCCAGATGAAAATACCCATCCCGACTGAGAGAAACAACGCCAGCAGTGGATCCATGGCAAGCAGACTTCCTGCTCCTTTATAAACAAAAAGCATGCCGATGATCACACTGAGGATGGAACCTGCTAGGAAGTACCATTTCCACGATCGCCTTAAAGCGACGATCACTAACACCACGCCTGCCAGCAGCAGTACGATTGCCCATGGATTGACTGCCATGTTTGCCACGGAATACCCCACCAGAGTCAACAGGATCAAAGCCAGGATTTCCAGAAAACCCGTACCGGGTGTCAGCAATGCGAAGATGACGGTAAAGAAGGCGGCTGCCAGCACCACAAATGCTACATTGGGATCAAACAAAAATTCCATTAAATCCCTCACTTCCAATTCATCGAATTTATATTTCTATTATCAACCATTATTGATAGAGAATCAATAATAGTTGTATTAATAATCCTGGTAGGACTAAACGTGAATGGTTCCAAGTTGTCGATTAAACCAGGTAAGTTGTATTCTTAAAATGAAAGATGATTGAAATTCTATTGTGCTTTAATCACTTATCTGCACAGCAAGATAATCTCAATCATCCTTATACGAAATATTTACTTGCTTTCCTTTTAAAAATTCTATCTATTCACCAACAATCTGGAATCTGACTGTTCTTTCGCGAGCGCGTACCTGATCGAAATCGGCGAAATAGATGCGTCCAAATTCTCCCAGTTCTAGTTTACCGTCAATCACCGGGATAGATTCAGAGCGTCCCATGATGATCGAACGTAGATGGGCATCCGTATTCAGGCTCCAGGTGGGCAGTTCTTTTCTCCTGGTTGCGTCTGCGATGTGAGCTGGTCCGGGGTGTAAATACTGTCCTTCGCTGCGGCAGGTAGGAACGATCTTTTCAAAGATGTTCAGCAGATCCTGCATGATGGTTTTTGTCCCAAAGAAATTCTCATCGTGAGATTCTTCCTGGATCATGACGCTGCAGGTCGTATGCTGCGAATATACCACCATAATGCCATTCTTAATTCCCGAACTTTGCAATGCGGCTTTAGCCTGTTCGGTCACATCGTGGAAGGTTGGTACCATCTTGGATTGCACTTGTATGGATTGATGATAAACGGACATATTATTTACCTCTACAAAATTAATTTAATGGGTTTCATCCCATGCTTTGCGCATGGCTCTAATCATTTCTTCCAGCATCTGGAATGGGTCACTAGCAAGCAGGATTCCGCTGGTGGATCCGCTGCCCTGCGCCCCGCGTTTCACGATCTCATAAATATCCTGACCGCATTGGATACCCGCCCCGTGCAGAACCAGAATTTCAGGGTTCACCTGCCAGACCAATTCATTGATCTTCGTGATCTCTTCTTGATCGTTGTTATCCCGCTTTCCAACCCCGATCAATTCAGGCGATTCAGCCAGAATAATATTTGGGTTTTGTTTTGCGATTTTGATTGCCTGCGCCGGTGTATCTGCGCAGATCATGGATGCCAGCCCAACTTCATCACCTCGTTGAATGGTTTTTTTTATTTCCTTTATTGTTACCCGCTTTTCTGAGTGGTTCAGAAGAAAACCGTCAGCCCCTGCTTCTTTGATCGCTTCCGGTAGCACAGATCCGATTCCCCGGCCGATTTCCAAAGAGTCCATGTGCTGTGCAAAGACAAGGATGTGTTCGGTCTTGCTTGCGATCAACGGAATGTCAACGTATTGTGGTGTGAAGATGATGCGCACATCATACTTTTCGCTCATCCGATCAGCGTGCCTGGCAAGCCGTAGCGCTTTTTCACCATAAAGGTATGCTTTCGGACCGATCTCGAAAAATGGAGGCTTGATTTGAATTCCTGTGTACATTTTCGTTGATTCTTATATCCTGTGTTTAATAAAGAAGACTACCTTTTCACATCAAACAAGCAGCACTTCCACTCCCATGTCGCGAATGGCTTTGACCATGTCTGTTGGAGCTCCGGCGTCGGTAATGATGGTATGATAGGCAGAAACTCCTTTGACAGGCACAAAGCCCTTTCTCCCAAATTTTGAGCTGTCTGTGACGAGAACGGTTTTGCGAGCATGGTCCGCCATCATGCGGTCGACCTCAGCCATAAGCACATTGGCAGTGGTCGCTCCTCCTTCCAGCGTCAAGCCGTCTGTTCCCAGAAATGCGATATCTGCTGTCAATTCCTTCAGCTGGTTCAATGTCTGTGGACCGACGGTTGCCTGATAATCGGGTAGATAGATACCCCCCAAAACAGTCAGGTTGGGTGATGGCCAGGTGAGCACTTCTGGTACTAACGGCATGGAATTGGTGACCATATTGATCATGTTACTCACGCGCAGTGAGGCGGGAGTGTTGCGCACGATTTGCAGTGTGGTCGTTCCCGAATCCAGCAGGATGATATCACCCTGCTGGATCAAGCTGGCCGCCACCTGCCCGATGCGTTCTTTGGCGCTGTTATGTAGTTTTTCTTTCTCTTCGAAGGAATCCGTGCGGAAATTGCCCGGGATTGGTATAGCTCCGCCATGAATCCGCTTCAAGCGGCGGGATTCCTCCAATAAGGTCAGGTCCCGACGGATGGAAACTTCCGATACATTGAACATTTCTACCAGAGCGGAAACATACACCTGCCCCTTTTCTGTCACCATCTGGGCGATCAACGATCTTCGTTCAGCTGCACTTATTTCATTCATGACCATCACCAAAAATCTTTCTATTTTTGTTTTTAGACTTCAATAAAATCTAATCCCTGCATTTTAGCGTAAATCTTGATTTTTTCAGCGAGATGACCAAACGCAAGTGCTTGATGATGCGGGGCTCCCGCTTCGCACCATTTTGTGCACCATTCCGCGATCGGCAGGGCTTTGGGTTTGAAGAGCATCTGTGGTGCGGCTACCGGGCGGGGTTTAATGGCAATGGATTCCCCTTCTGCGATGATCAATCGCCAATGTCCCTGCACCGGAACAAGCGACAGATTGGTGACCGGTCCGGCTGCGTACGCAAACTCGAAACCAGCTCCAAAACCTTTAATACCCTCATAATAGATGCTGTGTTTTAATATTACATCAGATGGAGCGGCTGCCATATCCGGATTCCCGTGCCCGTCATGCGAAAGAATAATGGCATCCCGCTTGAAATCGATGACATAGTTCTCCAAAAAAGTGGCTTTTCCTGCAATGCCCTGCAATATCAGCATGGCAGTCAATGTGGTGATATCCGCTTCGGTGGAGCAGGGGATGCCCAGTTCGCATAAGCGCCCGGTTCCATAGGAGGGGATGATGCCCACGCGCGGATCGGTCAACCAGACCTGGTCGAAGGATGCTACCGCGTCGAATTTTCCATCGCGGGTGACCTTTTCCAATGCCAAAGCAAGCCGGCAGGACTGTTCGAACTGCTCCGCCGCAATATCAATATGGTAGCGTCCGGATTCTTTATCCATCAGTGCTTTCACGTCCACATCAGGAATTTCACCCATGGCCACCGACACTTTTTCGGGTTCTACCGGCCAGCATACCGGACCTACCTGCTGCCGCAGGCTCAATTGATCGATCATCAGGTCGGTCATGCCTTCAAAAGCATGTCCGAAAATAGCGATGCGTGCGTGCTTCAATTGCTTGATGACTCCGGCTGCTGTGATGTAATCAGCCAATTGCTGATGCCCGGCGGGGTCGTCCATCATGGATGTCACTATCCAGAAAGGTCTGCCGATGCGCAGTAAAGCGGAGGTCATCTCCGGAACGCCTGCCATACCTGAATTGACCATGATTAGGTCAAAATCAGCATCTTCAGGCAAGAATTCGATCTGCTGCGTATTCCAAACCACCACAGGAGCGGTCGTGTTTAAAAAACAGCGGGTGGGAACGATGCCTTTGGTATATGCGACCTCTACGGCAATGATCAGATCCACATCTTCAGCGTTGAACATGCGGGCAGCCGCTTCAGCCTGGTGTTCTTCCTCAACGAGTGCGGGGCAAACGGTCTCGGCGTACTTGCTGATGATCTCTCCAATATGATCAGCCACTTTCTGCGCCATAGGACGCACATGGGCGGTCTTATTGTAATCATCCTCGAGTAATGCCATCACGAACACACCGACTTTTGGTTTCCTAATCATGATTCCTTTCTCTCCTTTTCCTTTTTCATTTCTCTGGTTTTTCTGAATATGCGTTAACAAAGAATTCTGATAGCTTTCCATCCAGTTCGCAGTAATTTTTATAAGGCTGGATGTATGCGTTTTTTTCTTCGTTTGCTTCAAATTTTTCTTGAGGAGCGACCATTTTCTGACAGCCATCTTGAACGGAGGTGAAGATCTTCACAGCCGTGCCTGCCAGGATCGCATCTCCCAGAAGCGCAGTCTCTTTATTCTGTAATATGACAACTGGTTTATCACACACATTGGCTTTGATCTGGTTCCACAGACGGCTGCGCGATCCACCTCCGGAAGAGATGATCTCGCGGATGGAAATGCCAGCCTGTTCAATATATTCCACATTGCGTTTGAGCATGAAAGCCACACCTTCCATGACAGCGCGCGCAAAATGTGCACGGGTATGGCGTAGCGTAAAGCCGGTAAAGGTACCCCGCGCATTCGGATTTGTCTCGGGGCTGAAAGCGCCCATTAGATGCGGCAGCATGAGCAATCCATCACATCCAGCAGGAATGGACTCAGCCATTTGGGTCAGCAGGTCATAGCTGTCAGTGTGTTGGGCTGCCGCATTTTGAACCTCCATTTCCCCGAACTGGTCCCTGAACCATTTGAATGCCATTCCGGCTGTGGGGCAGACCGGAACGAGCAGGAAGCGGTTGGGGACACTGTGAACATAAACAGGTATGGATTTTCGTGGGTCCATATCAGGGCGATCAACTGTTACCTGGATCGCCAGTGCTGCCCCGGTCGTTTCGGAGATGATCCCCGCTTGTATGTTCCCGGCGCCGATCGCTCCGACTGCCTGGTCCATACCGCCATTGACGACCTTTGTATGCGTGGAAAGACCAAGTTCCCGGGCAGCGGAAGCCTGGATTGTACCGATTACCGAGCCTGGTTTATGAATTTCTGGAAGCTGGTCTTTGGTGATGCCAACCATCTCTAGCATCTCATCCCACCACGCATCGGCAGCGATGTCAAAATAAAGAGTCGTGCAGGAAACAGAACCATCGCTTACGAAACGACCGCTGAGCCTGTAAATGAGATAATCCTGCACCAGTAAAAATTTGGCTGCCTTTTGGAAGACTGCTGGTTCATTTTCTTTTAACCAGAGTATCTTGCAGGCTGTCCAGGTGGGGATGATCTCGGCGATCCCGGTTCTTTCATAAACCCGAGCCTGGAATTGTTGCGCTAATCTCTCAGCCTGCGCGACAGCCCGGTTATCGAACCATACGATGGCCGGATAGATCGGTTCTCCGCAAGCGTCCAGCGTGATGAGTGTTTCTCCCTGGCTGGATACTGCCAGTGCTGCAATGGAATTTACATCTATGTCGGTGCGTTTCAACAGATTCCGTACTGTCCGTACGCAAGCTTCCCAATACAGGTTTACGTCCAGCTGTGCTTTTTCTACCGATGGGGTATCGAGCCGGTATTCCTCACGTTCAATACCTAAACAGTGACCATCCGGTGAAAAAAGCCCGGCTTTTAAAGAAGTGGTTCCGACGTCAATCCCTAGCAGAAGGTTCATATCAATCCAATTTGTATTTGCTTGCTACTTTATCCGGTGCCTGGAATTCTTTCACGACTTCTTTCAAAGCATCCAGGAAACGATCAGGGTGTTCGGATTGGATGACATTCCGTCCAAATACTACTCCGCGCCCACCGGCTTCAATTGCTTGCGCTGCCAATTTTAATGCATCGCTCGCTTTGGGTAATTTCTTGGCTCCCAACGCAAGTACAGGTACAGGTGTAGCATCCACAATTTTCTTGAATCCATCACCGGTATAGAATGTTTTCACCAAATCTGCACCTAATTCTGCGATAATGCGACAGCCGATATAGATATCTTCCTGCAGATCTTCGGATTGTTGATCATCGCCACCCGTAGGATATAGCTCCCCGATCAGTGGGATGCCCAAGGCGCGTTTTTGTGCAACGCATTGGGAGAAGATCTCAATATTGTGTGCGTCTTCCGCTTCATCCGGATTTCGCATGGTCAAACTGCCGATCACCAGATCAGCCCCTTCCGCTACTGCATCCGCAACATTGATCATCGGCACGCTGTAGGAATGTTTATAGTTCCACATGGCTGCATAATTGGATCCCCAGTTGAGGCGGATGATGCATGCGGGCGCTCCCCGTTTGGAAAACACACTCTGACAGTGTGCTGGCATACCCGGAGCCATCAAGACCGCATCCGCCCCCGCCACTTTATTGATCACCGTTGGAAGATCAATCATCCCTTCCAGTGGTCCAAAATATAAACCATGATCGACTGCTACTACAACCGCGTTTTTCCCATCTGAAAATAACCTGTTAAACCTTACTGAAATTCCTGTGGATGACATACTGTTCTCCTTCTAAATGAAAAGTAGATTTCGACAAATAAATAAATAAGTCCTGTTGTTTCTTTTTAAGTTACAATCTTTTTTTGTAGGGATGGAGCAGGGTAAAACCTGCCCCATCCTTCGCAAATTTTTTATTTATTGTGCAATTAATTCCCAGCCATCCGAAATGGCGGTACCGGCAGCATCCAGTGCCTGGTAATCGGTTGGGAAGGTCACAGCCTCATAAGCTTCAGCAGATGGGAATTTTGCCAGCAGCTCTTCGGGCAAGGTGACGCTAGATCGAATGGGATGGACAAATCCGTTCGCATAAGCGAGCTGTCCCTCATCGGAGTATTCAAGTTCGATCATCAATTTGGCAGCATTCGCGTGGGGAGCTCCGGCGGTCACGAATTGGATGTACATACCAGCCACCGTTCCCTCACTCGGGATGATGACCTGCAGATTCATATCCGGATTTTCCTCTTTGGCGCTCAATCCATCAAAATCCCAGAATAAGGAGATGGGGCATTCACCCTTTTGAATGGCAGCGGTGGAAGGTTTCACACCGTTCAGGATGCCCTTCTCGATCATCTGTGCGAAGAAATCCAAGCCGGGCTGTACATTGGTCGCATCACCGCCCATGCCGTACGCAGCTCCCAGTACAACCATATTGGCTGTTGCGGAGGAGCGTGGATCTTTCATGCAGACTTTGCCAATATATTCATCATTGAGCAGATCGGTCCAGGTCTGCGGAACAGTCGTCACTGCATCTGCGTTTACCAGAATGGCGATGGCACCCCAGTAAGCGGCTGACCAGCGTCCTTCGGGATCTTTGGCGTAATCGGGGATCTCATCCCAGTATGGATGGATATATGGCTGTGACAGCCCTTCATCCTCGACGATCTTGGCGAAGTTCAAACCAAGGTCCGTGATATCTGCCACCGGAGCGCCTGCTTCGGCTTCGAGAGCGGCAATGATCTCACCGGAACCCATATCAGTATCCTGGGTCTCAATGCCGTATTTTTCGAGCAGCAGTGCTTTCATGCCAGCATAGTTCACCCAGCTATCAGGGAGTCCATAAGAGACAAGCACACCTTCACTCTTAGCGTCGGTGATGAGCTGTTCCATTGGATCGACTTCGGCAACTGCTTCTTCAGCGGCAGCCGGTTCTTCGACGGCTGTTTCTTCAGCAGGAGCAGCTTTACTGCAGGCAGCCAACACCAGCGAAACCAGTACTAACAAACCAACGAGCGTTCTAATTTTATTAGACATTTCTCTTTTCCTTACCTATTGATTATTTTCACTTCCAGAAGTGAATTTTCTGATTGGAACCTTTAATATTTCTATTCGAAAGCACCTCCTTATTTCGTTTATTTTCATAATGCATTGAAAAATGATTGCAATTTTCTCTTTGCAGTTGTTTTCCTCATCTAACCTCGTATCGTTACATTTCTAGCATCCGGTCGGATATCCACCACGTAGGATATATTTCCGATTGCCCATCCTGGCTCTTCATCCAAATTCTGTTTTTTCGGCAGAGGTTCTTCATCCGCGATAATCTCGCTGGGTTGAAAGGTCAAGCGCAGGCGCTGGCAGCCATTTCTTTCATAACAGCGGTAGCTTACCTCATCGGGCTGATAGGATATATGCTGGATGACCGAAGTAGAACGCAGCATATGATCTTCATCATCCGGGGCTATTTCAGGCAAGGCGGCCATTCCATCCAAAAAGTGCGGTACGTAATCGAAATATCCATCGGTGAACCAGCACTGGTTGTAATAATCAGGTCGGTCAATCCCCACCGTTACGGTGCCATCCGCATTTGCCATGTAACTCGCCCAGTTGAATGAACGCACGGCCATCTCGCGATATTTTTCGTTGCCGGTCAGTTCAGCAAACTGCGCACACAAACTTGCAAAACGGGCAGTATGGCTGCCCATGACGAAATAACAAAATTTCTGTTCGTGGATTGGAATGGCGGAAAAGAAGGGCTGCCCACCGAGTGTTTCTCGAACCCATTCGATCAGACCCATAACAGTAGCCTGCCAATCAGGGAATTGCGAGCGATGCTCTAAAATATATCTGGCGGTTTCTAAAGGCGAGAGCTGGTCGCGGTTTTCGTTTTGTGGATCCAGTCTGATATCTTCAAAATAGCCCTTCCAGATATTATTTTGCAGCGGGAAGTTACGGATCCAGTTCCACAGCAAGTCGCGTTCTTTTTGATAGTGGGTCCTGCCGAGATTGATCAGATCATCGAACAAGCGTACTGCTGCGATCATGTACGCGGTGTATTCTTCGATGATGCTTCCATCTTTTACATTCACGCGGAAGGGGAGTGGGGAATGTTCCCTGTCACCCGCACGCAGTTTGCCTGCCAATACCTGCGCACAATGTTCTCCCCGTTGTAAAAAACGTTCTTCACCAGTCAGTTTATAAAAATCGACAAAGGCTTTACCGACCTGGGCGATCTTGTCAGGTTCTGTCGCGTATTCGCCGTCGGCGCGTGCTCCAAAGTAGATGCCCGTCCCGGGATGTGCGGAAGCATACGGGATCTCGTTCCACACGAAGGAATCGGGCGTACACTGATCCCAGAGATGATCGAGCATGGTGGCGGCGATATCCACAAAATCGCGCTTGCCTGAATAGGGATAGTATTTGAGGACGGTAGTGACTGCCCAGGCAAATTTCCCGGCGGGATTATCCGGCCAATCAGTGGGGCGTAGAGGATCCGTCCAGAAACAGGAATACTGTAGATACCAGGGTAGATGGTTGCGGGAATCAATCGGGCAGGATTTGATGAAATCCATCGCCAGCTTGACAATGCGACCATACCCGGTCCAGGCTTCCAGCCGCTCGTGCTCATCCAAAACGATCTCGTGCCCGTTGATGAATATCATTAATCGACCGCCATTACCTTACATGCATCCGGCTTGAATGACAACCACACCTCCTGATTCAGGGAGATGGATTCGGATGAGTTCATGGTGATATCTGCCACCACACGCTGCTGGTTCACATGTACTCCCAACCGGGTGACCGCGCCGTGAAAGGTAATAGTTTCCACAGTGCCTTGAATGATATTTCCCATATTTGCATACGGTTGAGTACCACTTACTGTAATCAATTCGGGGCGCACCAGCACCACCACGTTCTGTCCTTCCGTGAAATCTGATAATTTTCTGGTTGAAATGGTCAATCCGTTGCTTTGTACGCCAGATTCCCCGACCACTTTCCCGAAGAATTGGTTGGCAGTTCCAATAAAGGTAGCCACAAAGCGAGTCTGCGGTGCGCGGTAGATTTCCTGAGGTGTTCCCACTTGCTGGATGATCCCATTTTCCATCACCACTACTTGATCGGAAATGGAAAGCGCTTCTTCCTGATCGTGGGTGACATACACAGTAGTAATTGCCAACTCGGATTGAATGTGCCTGATCTCACCGCGCAGCGCCACTCGTACTTCTGCGTCCAGCGCCGAAAGTGGTTCATCCAGCAATAAAACACGGGGGCGCACTGCCAGGGCACGCGCCAGTGCGATGCGCTGTTGCTGCCCACCGGAGAGCTGGTGTGGGTAGCGTTTGGCTGTATCTTTTAGCCGCACCAGCTCTAAAACCTCATCCACCCTTTTCTCGATCTCAGCCTTGGGTGTTTTTTTCATTTTTAAACCGAAGGCAATGTTCTGACGCACGCTCATGTTGGGAAATAAAGCATATGCCTGGAACACCATACCAATATCGCGCTGATTCGGGCTGACCTGAGTGATATCTTCATTATCCAGAAGTATGCTGCCTTCATCGGGTTGTTCAAATCCTGCGATCATGCGCAGTGTGGTGGTTTTCCCGCACCCCGAAGGGCCAAGGAAGGAGACCAGCGTGCCTTTTTCGATATCAAGCGTGAAATCGCTGACAGCTTTGACATTTCCGAAGGTTTTGTGTACGTTTTTAAGTTCTAGATACGCCATGCGATATTCTCCTTTGCTTAGTGGGCGTGTGGTGTCTGAGCAGAAGAACCCTGCCCTTTTTTACCAACCCAAAGAATGAGTATTGAAACCAGCCACGCGATGGTGAACGAGATCACCGAAAAGGCGGCTGCGATATTGCCGTTAATGCGTGTATATTCCACTAGTAAAAGAGGGAATGTTTTGAAGCGGGCTCCCAGGATCAGCTTTGTCAGTGTAAATTCAGCGAAGACGGTGGCAAAAACTAGCAAGCTACCGCTGATGATGCCCTGATAGATATTAGGAATGATCACTTTAAGCATTACCTGCAGAGTAGTGGCTCCCAGGCTTTGCCCGGCTTCGGTAAGGGTGAGAGCGTCGATTGAGCGCAGTGCATTCGAAATCGGTCGGTACATGAACGGCATGGAGTAGATGAACACCGCCCCGATCAATAATTCCGGCGTGCGCCCAATGGGAGTGCCGTTGTACACCTGCACCAGCGCCAGCGCCAGTACCACCGTGGGAATACCGAAGGGGAGGATCATCAAGATGTCGAGAATGGATTTCGCCTGCGGCAGCCGCACATGCACCCAGTACGCAGTCGGAATGATGATGATCAGGCTGACCAGGATGGTCGAAAGGGAGAGAATGAGCGAGTTGCGCAGCGATGTGGCAAAATAAGAAGCATCAGTGGCTTCCTTGTAGTATTCAAAGGTAAAGCCTTCCGGTAGAATGGTACGATCCCAACGGGTTGCCACCGAAAATACATACGTCGAAAAGATAGGCAACAGCATGTAGAAAATGAAAAATGCGATCAGGATGATCTGCCAGGATTGCGGGCGATTCCTCGTTTTTTTGATCATGGAAGATTTGCAGTTATTTTTCATAGCAGCCTGTTTCATGTCTCTCTCTTATTTTGACCAGCGCCGTACACGCGTGGTCGCGATCTGATAGATGCCGATGCTCAGACCCATGAGGATCAGCGAAAGGACTGCCATCGCCATGCCGACGCCGGGATCGTGGCGTACTTCCCCGGCGATCATGAATCCGATCTGCAGGGTGACCAGTGAGAGCTGCGATTCGACCAGTGTATACGCGGTGGCGTATGCCCCGTAGGCATTGGCAAAGAGCAGGGTGAGCCCCGCCAGCAGTGAAGGCGCCAATACCGGAATGCCAATATGCCACCAGAATTGAAGGGTATTGGCGCTCAGGCTCTCGGCCGATTCTTGCCATTCTTTTTTAATGCCAGCGAAAGCCGGGATGATGATCAGGACCATCAGCGGCAGCTGGAAATACACATACGCCAGCACCAGACCTGAAAATGAATAGATGCTGAAGTTGGGATACAACTGGTAATTGAAATACCTGAACAGGAACTGTGTAATACCCCCATTCATCCCGAGAATGATGATGAAAGAAAATGCTAGGGGAGCACCCGAAAAATTGGTGGTCACGTCTGAAAGGGAAATGAGAGTGTTTTTAAGGTTCTCCGAAGGCCAGCGGTAAATGGCGTAGCCGATCAGGGTTCCCAGCACAACCCCGATGATCGCCGTCAACCCGGAGATTTTGATGCTGTTAAGGAATGAATTAACGTAGATTGTATGGGTTATCGCCTGGTAATGCGCAAGAGTGAAGCTTTGCGTGACTTTATCAATAAAACTACCCCGGATGAGGAAGAGGATCGGGACGAATTCAAAAGCCATGCAAAACAACAAAAATGGAATGAATCCAAGCCATTTCTTAACTTCAGCTTTATTTCGCTTTTTTGTTATTTTTTCCATCATTAGATTTATTATAGGGTGATATGTTTCGAATGTCAACATTAATATTATAAATTGTTATGTTTGACCGTTCGTATATGTTATGATAATTTAGAATTTCTGTTCTGTTGTGTCAGTATTTAAATGCTACACAGGTAAAGAAACACCGGCGATTGTTTGTTCACCAGTGTTTCATGTATAATCTTGTTGACTGTCGGACTGTCTGATGTATTTCTCTACCAGGTTATTTCAGACAGTCCACAGGTTTTTACTACCTTTTTAAGATCCGCCGACGATTGCTTCCCAACCATCTTTGATTTGTTGCATGGCTTCAGAGAAATTTGTCAAATTGGATGGAAAATATAGTTTGCCATAGGCAGATTCCGGCAGTAATTTGGCAGCTACTTCATCAGGTAAAACAACATCGCTTCGACCTGGATGAGCATACCCTTCTGCAAACATAATCTGACCTTCATCAGAATAGAAGAAGTCAATGGCTAGTTTAGCAGCATTCGGGTGTGGTGCTAGTTTGTTAATGTACTGTGCGAACAGCATACCAACTGTCCCATCCGATGGAATTACAACCTCTAAAGGTAATCCCGTGGAATCACGTTTATTGAATCCATCAAAGTCGTAAACGATTGAGATCGGGCATTCACCTTTTTGCACCGCGGCTACATTGAGTACTACCCCTTCGCGCCAATTCTTGGAATCACGCAATTGTTTAAAGAAATCTAGCCCGGGTTGTACATTATCTTCACCCCCACCATTAGCGTATGCTGCTGCCAGCACGGCACCGGTTGCATAGGTTGAGACGCGCGGATCACGGCTGCAGATTTTATCCAGATACTCTGGTTTTAATAAATCAGCCCAGGTTTGCGGGATATTATCAACCAAATCAGTATTGACAAGGAATGCAATTGCTCCCCAATAGCCAATAGCCCAACGACCATCAGGATCTCGGAAGTTCTCATCAAACTTATCCCAGTATTCACTTTTATATTCCATTGCCAAATCGTTTTCGAGTAATAATCCCAATGAATCGAACCCAATATCAGCCACATCCAACACAGGAGCATCTTTCTCAGCTAATAGGCGTGTAATCTGTTCCATACTAGTCATATCTGTGTCCATGTGTACTACGTCGTACTTATTCTCGATTGTTTTCCAGATATTGCCCAGGTTAACCCAGTCATCCGACATGCCATAACTGATTAATTCGCCTTCTGCTTTTGCAGCTTCAATCATCTGGTCTTTTTCTGAAACTTCGGGTTCTTCTACTATAGGTGCTTCTACTATGGGTTCTTCTACAACCTCTTCATCTGCTGATGGTTGGCAGGCGCTGACAGTGACTAAAACTATCAGCAGTAAAAATATCATGAACATTTTCTTACTCATTTCTATCTCCTATATTCTTTATGATGTTATTTTTCACTTTTTATTAGAGTTATTAATTTTCGCGATAACACCTCCTTTATTTGTACAATACTAGTGTCCAATTGTTAGATTGTCGGATGATAATGTTCGTTTTCCACTGATCAATAGAAGAAGTATAGATACAGTCCAGGCAGCTACAAAACTTATAGTGGCTAGGGCGCTGGCTTGCCGCCCATCAAAGCGTGTGAATTCGACCAGATAAATGGGGAAGGTTTTAAAGCGTGCGCCAACCAGTAAATTGGTGAGCGTGAATTCTGCAAAAACAGTAGAAAACACAAGCAAAAAACCACTTGCTATTCCTGGAAAGATGTTTGGTAAGATGACATGCAGGAATGTGTAGAACCAATTTCCACCCAGACTCTGAGATGCTTCTGATAAAGTATGTATATCAATGCTGTCTAGTGAGTTTGCCACTGGTCTATACATAAATGGAAAACATAATTCCATACATGCCAGTAACAATATATTTGTAGTATTGATTAATGGTATTGGTATACCTGAATAAAAACGAATGAGTGCTAAGGCTAGAATTACCCCCGGGATGCCAAACGAGAAAGCAGACATAATTTCAAAAATTATCTTACTTTTTGGTATACGTATATGTACCCAGTAGGCAATTGGTGTTACCAAGAAGGTTAATGCTATCGCAGTAGCAAATGAAATATAAAAAGAGTTTCTTAATGTTAAACCGAATGTTCCGCGGGAAATGACTGTTTTCCACCATTCCAATGTTAATCCTTCAGGCAGGATCGTGCGATCCCATCGTGTGGAAATAGAAAATAGAAAAGTGGCAATTAGGGGGATAAGCATAAACAATAGAAATAAAACAAGCACAATTGAACGTAAGAATTTGTTCATTCTCATGTTCGTATCCTCTTTGCTTTATGGGATAGAAGTAAATATCCCCCTGTACAAAATAAAATTATAAACAGCGAAACTACCGCCAAAGCATCTGCCAGGCCAATTTCAAGTTGCACTTCCCCACGGATAAGTGAAGCTATTTGCACAGTGACAATATTTACGTCCGGTCCGGTTAGTGTCCAAGCTGTGGCATATGCACCGAAGGAATTAGCGAATAGAATAAAGAAACTGCTCATTAATGAGGGGGCTAGGATGGGTAGTCCAATTCGCATCCAGAAATGCAGTGAATTAGCGCCCAGGTTGATGGCGGCTTCCCACCACTCTTTTTTCAGTCCCTGTAATGCCGGCAAAATCAACATAATCATCAATGGCAGCTGAAAATACAGATATGCAATTGCCAATCCAGAAATGGAATAAATTCTGAAATTGGGATAGAGGAAAATGCCAACACTTTTAAGAATTATGGTGATTACTCCCGTAGAACCTAATGTGACTATGAAGGCAAAGGCTAACGGTGCACCCCCAAAATTTGTAGTCACATTGGCCAAGGCAATTAACGTGTCTCTCACTATTTTTTTATGAGTAGAAATAATAGCATATGCTACGATTAATCCCAAACTAACACCCAGAAATGCTGTAACGAGAGAAAGCTGAATCGAATTCCGGAAAGCATCCATGATATGAGGTGTAAATGCACGTCGGAAATTATTCAGAGATATTCCTTGTTTTGTTGTGAAACTCGAACATACTAAAGAAATAATTGGAATAATTTGAAATCCAATTGAAAAAATAAGTAACGGTAATAGGGCGAGCCAGTCAGCTCCCTTCTTCTTTTTTTTCATTAATATTGAAGAATTCAATGTAGATTTCATATTACTTACTCATTTAAGTTTTATATAATCTCCATCCTGAGCTATGCGAATGGGTCCAGAATAATATTTTTTTATCTGTGCTTCCAGGTTTACATCCGACGCCGGAGGGTAACGGTGAGTTACAAATAATTTTTTGACTTGCGCGTTTTCAGCCATCACACCGAGTTTTTGTGCGTTCATGTGGTCATTTGTAGGCCATTCATCTGGAAAAGAACATTCGCTAATCAATATATCTGCTTTGTTGCAAAGTTTTTCCAAACGGGCGCTATATACACAATCACTTGTATATACTAATGACTTGTCATTGAAATCAAAACGAAAAGATATGCTTCTCTCGGTATGATCTGATAGAGTTGTGCATACGCGAACATCCCCAAGATTAAATTTATCATTTGCTACCTCTCTGATATTCATGGAATTAATCGGAAATGAAATGTCAGGAAATTGTTTCATAATTTGTGATAAAAATTGCTCTAATCCGATACATCCAATCAAGTTCAGTGGAGGATTACTTGTTTTCTCATATGCATAATTGTGAATCATGAAATAAGTGACTAGATCAAGTGTGTGGTCGGGGTGCAAATGACTTACAAAGATATATTTTAGGAGAAGGGTATCAATGCCATATATCGGAAGTTTTGAAAATGTACCAGGTCCGACATCTAATAATGCTGAAAAATCTGTGGACTGTAGAAAGACGCTAGCTGGTGAATGATTAATTGCAGGTATAGCTGTACCTGCTCCGATGATGATTGCTTGTAGCTTTAACCCTTCCTTATTTCCATTCATTTTTATTCAATTATCGCTGCTATCGTTTCCAGAAAATTATTTAACTTCTTATTTTCTTGGACAATTCAAAATCATATAATTTACTCACGAGTGTACACTTTGTCATAATCCCAGTAATAAATATGTCTAATCTAGCTTGATCTAAATTGCAGTGATGGATTTAGAATGTTCCATGATTATTAAATGAATATTTTGACTTCAGTGCTCAGGTTTAAGTAGACAGGTTTTTCTCTTAGACCTATTGCTCTATGAGCTTGTTTGCGGAGAAGGAATTGCCATTCTGTTTGACATGTATGCATGAATGATTAATTGTGAATGCTTGTATAGTCTTACTGATAAAACTCCTCCTTATTAAACATTCCATTATGATGAGCTTAAAAAATCGGATATACGAACTGGAGTGGTGTGAAAAAAACCTCTTTTTATCTTTGACTGTCTTCGATTTACCTTTGTTTTTCCTTTCTTTAAAATAATTATAGGGGAAAAGTTTCGTTTGTCAATATATACGTTATAAAATATTACGTTTGACTGTTCGTTTTGATTATGCTACAATGATTTTCATAACATCCTGGATAAGCGGGCAACATTGATACCTCTTATCCGGTGCAAAGGGAGTGTTCCGCATGCAATCAAATTTCCACACCTACACAAAAAATTTCCCCGGATTAAAAAGGTTTGAGCAAAATGTCCAGATTCTGGTTGCAGACGGTTATTTCATGCGCGGTAGAGATATTCTGATCAACCGCACCCCCGGCAGACTGGATCTGATGGGTGGGAATGACGATTACACGGGCGGCCTGGTTTTTGAAAAGACGATCAAAGAAGCTACTATGGTAGCTATTCAAGCCCGCTCTGATTGTGAAATCCATTTTTTAAATCCTGCTGTTGCAGCTTTGGATTGGGATGATCGTATTGAACTGACCCTCTCCGACTTGATGGAAGGGGACTGCATTAAACCGATAGAGATGGTGCGCGATTGGATCAATTCCAACCCGCGACGTGCCTGGTGCGCCTATCTCATTGGAGATATTTATTATTTATTGGATCATTTTCCAACGAAAATAAAACAGGGCTTTTCACTCTATCTGGAATCCGAAGTCCCTCTTGGCAAAGGGGTGAGTTCCTCGGCAGCTCTTGAAGTGGCAGCCATGAAAGTCATGGCTGCCCGCTATGACATTAGCGTAGAAGGTGTTGAACTGGCTTCCTGGACACAGTGGGTGGAAATCGCGCTTACCCAATCGGCGTGCGGCATCATGGATCAACTG
>LDZU01004919.1_pt1 | contig 18560 bp, 33 predicted proteins | sample 615531 | NCBI WGS metagenome assembly LDZU01 (sample SAMN03408293, study PRJNA278302) | terrestrial metagenome | isolation source: oil reservoir sample SB2 | place: USA: Alaska, North Slope, Schrader Bluff formation | collected 2011-09 | reverse complement strand
AGGGTCACCCTTCGAAATTAAATGATCAAACCCTACACGCCTGGTACGTTCAATGATTTCACCTGCTTGTGATAAAGCTGGCAGGGCTTTAGGCACACCATCCAGCAGACCTTTCAAAGCCTTATCACCATTATCCTTACGTTCTTCAGCTTTAATTTCCTCCCAATTATGCAGCACGCCTGAAACGCCGCTTACCTTTTTATCCGCAAAGACATGTGGATGCCTGCGGACCAGCTTGGATCCAATGCCGTCCAATACATGGTGGATATTAAAATCCCCTTCTTCATTAGCGATTTGAGCATGAAGGAGAATTTGCAAGAGCAAATCACCTAATTCTTCTTCAAGGCCCCGCATATCCTGTCGATCTAAAGCATCCAGTGTCTCATAAGCCTCTTCAAGCAAAAAAGGGCGCAAACTCTCATGCGTTTGTTCACGATCCCAGGGGCAGCCATCAGGTGCCCGTAATTTTGCAATAATTTCCTGAAATGACTCGAAAGACGTATAAGGCGAGAGTGGCGGCACAAATAAAGCACTCAACAATCCCAAGTGCTCGCTGTGGTCCACCGCGTATAAAGGCAAGTCTTCAACCACTTCTTTATCCGTCCCTGCCCCATGGACAAGTCTGACCGGGTGGTCATCTGGATAGGTGGTCATTAAGGTCAACTTGACATCAGATGCCACCATTCGTGAGTAGATTTGGGCGATCAGAACCGGTGATGAAGGAGGCGTCTGTGGGGTTTGTGAACCTGCCATGCTCAGGGCGTCTGCAAGCACCAACTCCGGGAAAGGATCCAACGACAATGCTCTGAATGTCGGTTCCAAAAAACTCAAGCCATCAATAACCCGCACAGGAATATCTTCAGTCTTCGCCCGCCGTAAAATTTCCGGGCAGGTTGCTTCTGCAACAAAGGGGTGGCCGGGCACTGCATAAGTAATGCCACCTGACGCTCTTCCCAGGCTTAACACACGATCGATAATCTCCTCGTAAACCGCTTCAAAGCCTTCGTGCTTTTCATATAACTCATCAAAACTGATTAATTCCAGGTGTTCAGGCAAATGCAATACCGTCGGATGCTGAGAGGTACGCAAATATAATACCTTTATTGACTTCAACCAGGCTAAAGCCTCAAGTGTCAAGTATTTAGGGTCACCGGGGCCAAGACCCATTAAGGTTATACCGACCGCCCGATTTTCAACCTGTGTCATTTTCTTTCCCTATTTTCCCTGATTAACAAATAGAGACGTCAATAAACGTCTCTATCAATACCTCTAATTATATTATCCATTAGATAAGGCATCTACATCTGCCTCACATAAGGGAGATCACTGCCGCCGTATAGCTAACAAGGATATCCCAGAAGAATAATGGAATTGCTTTAGCGCTTGGTGTAAGTAGGAGCCTTGCGCGCTCGTTTGAGACCTGGTTTCTTGCGCTCCTTGACTCGTGGGTCGCGTGTCAGGTAACCGTTGTGCCGTAATGGTGCTCGTAATTCCTCATCCATTTTAACCAAAGCGCGGGACAAACCCAACTTGACAGCATCCCGTTGCCCGGTTACGCCACCGCCGTTGACCAACACAGTTACATCGTAAATATCCTGTGATTGACCGGCGATTTCGAACGCCTTGATGATGGCTTCAATATCTCCTAAACGAGTGAAATAAGCTTCGATATCTTTTTCGTTGACGATAAAATCGCCTGAACCCGACATAAGCCGAACACGGGCTGAGCTTTCTTTTCGACGACCAATACCTTCGTAATATTGTTTATCCATAAATCCTAGTTACTCCTCTTACTCAATTAACTCTGGTGCCTGTGCCTGGTGGGGATGCTCTGGGCCAGCATAAACATGCAGGTTCTTAAATATCCGGCGCCCAAGCTTGTTCTTGGGGATCATACCCTTCACAGCGTGCTCAATCACACGTTCTGGGTGCCTCTCCAGCTGTGTTCGTAAATCAATAGATTTCAAACCGCCGGGATAATTTGAGTGATGATAATAAATTTTACTGTCCAAACGGGTGGGATACACGGCAACCTTCTCCGCGTTTATCACAACCACATTGGCACCCGTCATCACACCAGGTGTGTAATTGGGCTTGTGTTTTCCAATTAACAATTGGGCTATTTTTGTTGATAAACGTCCCAGGTTCTGACCTTCGGCGTCAATCAACAGCCATTCTTGTTCAACTTTTCCTTTAGGTACAAATGTTTTTCTCACTGTCTAACTCTCCATCATTCAAAGATCCCTGCTCTAAGTCACCAGACTTAATGCTGAAATCTAAATAGATTTTCTTACGAATAAAGTACTTCTTTCAATACAAGCCCCGTTGCTGGAGCCAGACCTGTCAGAGATAAATTCCCGGTTTGGAGGCTCTCCAATAATATATCCGGGGAAACTTCACCCTGACCAATCTTCACAAGCCCTCAACATCTTGCTGCCAGTTCAGGTCAAACACTTCCCTAATGGTGACACCCTTCTCGCTGGTCGGGCTGCCAAAAGCCTGAAAATCGTGTACGCCTATCAGCACTTTTCCAGCTTCCTGCATGCGTTTCAGATCAAGCTTTGGCCAGACCCGCCATGCAAAGACTTCGCGAATTGGGTCACGTACGTGCCAGCAAAAGACCTGATACCGATAACAACGGCATTGTGCATCGAAACGGGGATGAAAATCGTCAGGTGCGATTTCGACAGATTGCACAGCCATATCCCTCGGTAAATAATAATTGAGGGCATTTCTCAGATCATCAAGGCTGTGCTGCCAATCGAGGTGAAAGCTAACCACCTGACCCACAGCATGCACCCCAGCATCCGTGCGGCCGGCAGCTAAGACACTTTTACCCTGCCAGCCAATCTTGCGCAAGCCTGCCTCAAATTCGCTCTGCACAGTTCGTGCATCCTTCTGTCGTTGAAAGCCGGCAAATTCTGAGCCATTGTATGAAAGAATAACTTTGTAATGTACTAAACCCATCCGGTTTTAATCCGGTCTGGATTACTCTTCAACCAGTTCAATCAGCGCCATCTCAGCCCCATCACTCTGACGGGGGCCCAATTTCAAAATGCGTGTGTAACCACCATTTCGGTTGGTATAGCGCGGACCAATATCATCAAATAATTTCTGCACAATCGGACGAGAGCCGTTGCCAAGTTTTGCTACTGCCTTGCGCCGAGCATAAACGGCTGCTGACTCTTCAAAATCCTGGCTGTTTCGAGCCAGTGTAATCAACTTTTCAGTCTCTGCCTGGATAAATTTCGCTTTAGGAAGCGTGGTCTTAATCCGTTCGTTTTCTAATAATTGTCGGATCATCGTTCGCCGCATGGCTGTTCTGTGTCCGCCGCTGCGGTTGAGGCGATATCCCTTAACTTTATGTCGCATAACTTTAACTCTCCGTTATATCTTCCTCTTCCTCTTCCAGGAAGCCTTTCTCAATCAGCTTTTCCGTCAGCTCCACAAGGCTCTTCTCGCCGAAATTACGAATAGCGAGGATTGCTTCTTCACCTTTATCAAGGAGTTCAAGGACGTCAGCTACAGTTGTAATACCGGTACGCTTGAGTGAATTGAATACCCGAACTGTAAGATCGAGATTTTCAATCGGCATCTCTGCTGCTTCGTTGTTGACCACAGGTTGTGGTTCCGCTTGCTCAATCGGTACGGACAATAATTCTTCACTGATCCCGGCAATAAAGCGCAGGTGATCAATTAATATCTTTGAAGAGTCACTCATTGCCTGCTCAGGAGAAACGGTCCCATCGGTCCAAATTTCAAGCATCAGTCGGTCATAATCCGTACTCTGACCAACGCGTGCAGAACCAATTGTCCAATTAACCTTTCGAACAGGTGTGAAGATCGCATCAACCGGCAGTTCGCCAATAGGCAGATTATCGTTACGATCATTTGCCGGGAAATAGCCGCGACCGCGTTCTACCGTCAGGTCCATCTCAAGATCGACTTTACCGCTGTCAACTGTAAACAAATACAGATCCGGGTTGACAATTTCAATCTCAGGCGGGCAGATAATATCCGCTGCTGTGACGGTACCTTCACCGCTAACTTCCAGATGCAAATGTGCAATATCAACATCAAACAAAATCATACGCAATTGTTTTAACTGCATAATAATCTGAATGACATCTTCCCGCACACCCTCAATTTCACTGAACTCGTGCAGCACATCCGTAATGCGTACAGATGTGATCGCTGCACCTTCCAGGGAAGAAAGCAAGACTCGGCGCAGGGCATTGCCAATGGTCGTACCAAAGCCGCGTTCAAGCGGGCTGATTGCGAATTTGCCATAATTCCGAGCCTCTGCAACTCGTTCAACTTTAGGTTTTACCATATTCATTATTCCAGACACGTCATACCCCTTACCAGTGCATCCTTTTGCACTAACCAGTGAGCCACTTTATCGTGAGTAATATTCAACGATAAGTTGTTCATTCAAATTGCCGTCAATTTCAGCACGTTCGGGTAAACGGATAACACGGCCAGTCAGCTTGTCCAAATCAGAATCAACCCAGGCTGGTGGTGTGCGCGTTTCCTCAGATTGCCGCAGCGTCTTAAAATAAGTGTTTTGTTTGGAATTTTCCCTCACCAAAACAGTATCACCGGGTTTAAGAATGGTAGAAGCAATATCATTATTGCGACCATTGACCATAAAGTGACCATGATTCACCAATTGGCGAGCCTGGCTTCGACTTTCGGCAAAACCCGAGCGATAAACAACATTATCCAAACGAGATTCGAGAACCTGCAATAAGTTTAAGCCCGTCAAACCCGGCTTACTCTGAGCGTGTCGGAAATAGCGCCTGAATTGACGTTCAAGCACGCCGTAAATTCGTTTTGCCTTCTGCTTCGCGCGTAATTGGCGCTGGTAGTCCGATTCACGCCCTCTTCGTCCACTAAAACGCCCATGTTCCCCGGGGGGATAGGCTCGTTTTTCAAAAGAACATTTCGGGGTGAAACAACGTTCACCTTTCAAAAATAATTTTTCACCTTCACGCCGGCACAATTTACACGCCGGACCAGTATATCTTGCCATTTATTCCTCTCTTAATCCTATTACTAAACGCGGCGTCGCTTGGGTGGTCTGCATCCGTTATGCGGTACCGGCGTTACGTCCTCAATAGAACGCACGGTAATCCCCATACCTTGCACAGCACGAATGGTCGCTTCACGACCGGGACCAGGGCCTTTGATGATCACATCAACTTCCTGGATACCAAAGCTTTGTGCTGTTTTCATGACCTGTTCTGTCGCCAAACGTGCAGCAAAGGGTGTGCTCTTGCGAGAGCCCTTGAAACCAGCTGCCCCAGCGCTTCCCCAACATACTGTATTACCTTGCTGATCTGTCACAGTAATAATTGTGTTGTTGAAAGAAGCCATCACATGCACCTGGGCAGATGACATCTGGCGTTTAATTTTGCGGGATCCACTTGTTCGCCGCGCTTTTTGTGGTTTTTTAGCCATAGTACCTCACTAATTCAATCTCTTTACCCATCCAATGCTGCTTCTCGCCGCGGGGAGAAAGGAAGGAGAACCCCAGAAGCAATCCTGGAAGGAATTCGCTATAATAACTATTTCTTGCCAACTCCACGACGTCGGCCGCGTCCTGCCACGGTCTTCTTCGGACCCTTACGGGTTCGGGCATTGGTCTTGGTTCGCTGACCATGCACGGGTAATCCGCGTCGGTGACGCAGGCCGCGATAGGTCCCGATTTCGATCAGGCGCTTGATATTCATTTGTACTTGCCGGCGTAAGTCACCTTCTACAGTGTAGTTGCTGGCAATATAATCGCGCATTTTCGAAACATCATTATCTGATAGATCACGAACGCGTGTGTCAGGATCAACCCCAGTCGCTTCAATAATTTCATTTGCCCGGGTGGGGCCAACGCCATAAATATATCTCAGACCAATCTCAACGCGTTTGTCGCGAGGCAGGTCAACACCTTCAATACGTGCCATAGTATAAATTCCTTATCCTTGTCGCTGTTTATGTTTCGGATTTTCGCAAATCACATACAAACGTCCATTGCGTTTCACAATCTTGCATTTTGCACAGCGTTTCTTTATTGATGCTGATACTTTCATTTTCTAACTCCTCTATCTTGCCGCAAAGTCATTATTATACTTGCTACAATTAAGTTCGTCCAGTTTAATCCGCTTATAACAGCGTTAAAATCTCTGGTCCATTGGCAGTTACAGCCACTGTATGCTCAAAATGAGCTGTCATTGAGCCGTCAGCAGATGCAACAGTCCATTCATCATCCTTGACAATTGTCCTGGATGTGCCTGCCAAAACCATGGGCTCAAGGGCAATCGTCATCCCTTCCCTGAGGCGCATGCCTTTACCAGGCCTGCCGTAATTGGGCACCTGGGGTCCTTCATGCATCTTTCTGCCCACGCCATGCCCGGTATAAGTTCGAGTGATGTAAAAACCCTGGCTTTCGACAAAGGTTTCTACAGCATAGCCGATATCACCAACCGTATTTCCCGGCACCATTTTTGAGACGGCGATATCCAACGCCTGTTTGGTTACTTCAAGCAGTCGATTAGTCTGAGGGTCAATCTCACCGACAGCCACAGTAACTGCCATATCACCAACAAAGCCCTGGTAAACGGTTCCAGCATCCATGCTGATGATGTCGCCTTCATTGAGTACACGTTTTCCGGGAATGCCGTGTACCAGCTCATCATTTACACTGGCGCAGATGCTCGCTGGATAGGGATACGGACCCGGATAATTTTTAAAGGGCGAGTAAACAGCATACTTCTTTTGAACGGATTCAAAAATTTTGTTCAATTCTGCCGTGGTTACGCCGGGTTTCACCAAATCAACTGCCGCATATAATGCTTCAGCATTAATCCGGCCAGCCTCCCGCATGATATCAAGCTCAAAAGGTGATTTGATATTGATCGATTTTTCCCAGGATACCACCTAAACCGCCTCGATTTTTTTCATAATATCTGCAAAAACATCGTCGATAGATTTCGTCCCATCGATCTCAACCAAAATATCCTTGTCACGATAATAGGCAATCAAAGGTGCTGTTTGCTCATTATAAACTTCGATACGATGGCGGACAGTGCCAGGCTTGTCATCTTCACGTTGATAGAGTTGCGACCCATCAATGTCATCAATCCATTTAACAGTTGGCGGATTGAATTTCTCATGATACACACGCCCTGACGGGCTCATCCATCGGCCGCTCAATCGCTCCACCAGAACATCATCTGGAACTTTGATAAATGGCACGAGGTTGACTTCGCCGTCAAATTTCTCAAGCAGGGAGTCCAATGCCTCCGCCTGGTCATCCGTGCGGGGAAATCCATCAAGGACTGCACCAACTTCACAATCAGGCCTTGAAAGCCGTTCTTCAACCATGCGAATGGTGACCTCGTCCGGCACTAACTCACCCTGGTCCATATATTGCTGTGCCAGTTTCCCAAGTTCTGTTTCATTCTTCAAATTCTCTCGAAAGAGATCCCCTGTCGAAACATGAACAAGCGCCAGTTCCTGCGCTAAGCGTTTTGCCTGCGTGCCTTTTCCAGCCCCTGGAGGTCCTAACATTACAATATACATCTGTGCCATAATTTTCGTCCTCAGCTGATCAAGCGGTCATCATAACCATGCATCTTCAAATCTGTTTCGATGATCTGGAAGGTATCGCGAACAACGCCGACCACAATCAACAAACCTGATGATGAAACAAGGAAAATATTTGTCTGTTGCAAACCTGCAGGCAAGAATAAACCCAAAATATAAGGCATAGCTGCCACCAAACCCAGGAATAATGCGCCGGGCAATGTGATTCTCCGTTGAACCTTTGTCAGGTAACGTTGGGTTGGGCCGCCCCGAGCGACACCCGGGATTTGCGCTCCTTGTTTCTTTAAGTTTTCACCATAATTCTGTTGTGCAAACAGGATATCTGTGTAGAAGAATGTGAAGAGCACAACCATGACAAAGAACAAAATTGGATAGATAACACCTTCACCACTCAACACGCTTTGAATCCACGCAGCAGCGTTTCGCAGCCATTCCACGTCTGAATTGTTGAAAAAACTCGCCAAAATCGTCGGGAATGTCATAATCGATTGGGCAAAGATGATCGGGATCATACCAGCCATATTGACCATCAAGGGTAAGCTGCTCTTTACGGGCATGGACATTCGGCTGCCAACACGCCGCCCGGGGAACATAACCGGAACATGCCGACGTCCTTGCTGAACGTAAACCACAGCAAAAATGGTCACAACAAGCAAAGCCACCACGAGAAAGATCAGCCACCAATAATTCGGGTCACTCAATAGGCGATACAGGTTCTGAGGGATTTGCGAAACAATGCCCGCAAAAATGATCAACGATAAACCTTGCTGCCTGATTCCAAACTCTGAGATTAACTCACCCAGCCAGACGCCAAACATGGTGCCTGCCATCATAGAGATAACCGTTGCCAGGGTTGGGATCAATACATCGCCAGAAAAGCCAAACCGAGAAACTACCGATTGACCTAAGATAGCATTAAAGATATTGATCTGACCAACAGCAGATAAGGCTGCCATCGGTATTGTTAAAATAATTGTCCACTTCTCCATCCAACGACGACCCTCGCGGGGATCATCTTGCATTTTTCGCTCTAACGCGGGGATGATCGGGATCAAGAGCTGGAGAATAATTTGGGCGGTAATATAAGGGTATACACCCATCGCCAGCACCGAGAAATTCGATACTGCACCACCGGACAGCATGTCCAGCAAATTGATCAAGCCACCTGCTGCACCACCGGTTTGAGTCAATTGTGCAACCAGTGTCCGATCAATACCGGGTACCGGGACATTTGATGCCAAACGATAGATCGCAAGTAAGACTAAGGAAATAATTAATTTCCGCCGAATGTCATGTGATTTCCAAAGGTGACGCCAAGCCGACCGCTTCATATTCAGGTCTCCTTCATTGCCTCAAAGACAAAATTTACTCCTGGATGATTTCCACACTGCCGCCAGCGCTTTCAATCTTTTCTTGCGCGCTTTTTGTAATCGCATGTGTTTTGATTTTCAGAGCCACGGACACATCACCACGACCAAGGATCTTGACGGGCATGGAAAGGTCATTAACCAAACCTGACTCGAGCAAAACCTCGGGGGTAATTTCTGTATCTGCGTCAAATTGATCCAATTTTTCCAGGTTCACTTCTGCATATCGTACACGGTTTACAACGTTCATACCTTCACCACGTTTAAAGGGAAGCTTCCTGAAAAAAGGAAGGTTGCCGCCCTGGTGATACAGAGGAACGCCGCCGCCTGCACGAGAATTCTGGCCTTTCATACCGCGGCCGCAGGTTTTTCCCTGCCCTGCAGCAGTACCGCGGCCAACACGGTTTTTATCTTTACGAGCACCTTCGTTTGGTTTTAAATCATGTAATTGCATAATAACACCTATGCCTCTTCAACCACGACCAGGTGGGACACTTTATCAATCATGCCGCGAACGGCATCATTATCAACCTGTACCACGGTCTGATTAATTTTCTTGAGGCCCATTGCTTTTAATGTTGCCTTTTGTCTTTTTGAATACCCAATTGGGCTCTTGACAAGGGTAATTGATAATTTCACTTCTTTTTTCTTAGCCATTCGTCTCTCGCTCCCAATAAGGTTTAATCGCATCAAGAGATTTTCCGCGATGCGCTGCTTGTTCTGCGGGTGACTTCAGCTGGTCAAGGGCATTAAAGGTCGCACGAACAACATTTAAAATATTTTTGCTTCCCAATGACTTGGTCAAAATATCATGAACACCAACAGCTTCCAATACCGCACGCACACCACCGCCAGCAATAACTCCGGTACCGGTGCTGGCAGGGCGCAATAAAACCTTCGCGCCGCTCTGCTTCCCAATAACCTCATGGGGAATGGAAGTGCCGTTCAAGTTAACTTTGTGCATATTTTTGCGAGCTTTATCGCTTGCCTTACGAATAGCATCGGGAACAGAATTTGCTTTTCCCATGCCAAAGCCAACGCGACCAGCGTTATCGCCAATCACCATAACCACCCGGAAAGAAAACCGGCGGCCACCCTTTACAACTTTGGCTACTCGCGCAATATCAATAACGCGCTCATCAAATTGATTCTCGTTTTGGTAGTCCGACATATTCGCCTCTTTCCTAGAAATCCAAGCCGCCTTCACGGGCAGCATCAGCCATGGCTTTCACACGGCCAATATACTTGTATCCACCACGGTCAAAAACGACCTGGGTGATTCCTGCTTCTTTAGCGCGTTCAGCGATCGTCTGACCTACCTTTTGCGCCTTTTCCATATTTGACAGCCCTTCCATATCAGGGCGCAATTCTGCATCAATGCTCGACGCTGAAACCAGGGTAAACCCCTGTACATCATCAATGACCTGTGCATAAATCTCAGATGAACTGCGAAAAACATTTAATCGCGGTCGGTCTGGTGTGCCAAAGATATTCTTACGCACACGACGATGTCGGCGTAAACGAGCCTCATTCCGTGTTTTCTTTGCCATATTATTTCACCTTCAAACTTTATAGTGCAGTCTTGCCGGCTTTACCCGGTTTACGGCGAATATATTCACCCTGATAGCGAATACCTTTGCCTTTGTAGGGTTCAGGCGGGCGAATCTTTCGAATGTTCGCTGCAACCTGGCCAACAACCTGTTTATCATAACCAAGAACTTTAATTTGGCGTGTTTTCAAATCCGCTTCAAAGCTGATCCCTTCAGGGGGCTCAACAACAACGGGGTGTGAATAACCAACGTTGATAACCAGATTCTTACCATCCATCTCAGCACGGTAACCCACGCCTTCAATCTCCAACACACGTTCAAAGCCTTTACTAACACCAACCACCATGTTATTTATCACTGAGCGTGTCGTGCCATGTAAGGCACGATGCATTGGTTGATCAGTGGGGCGCTCAACAAGGATCGATCCACCTTCTTGTTTAATGCTGATCTCAGGCGTAAAGGTGAATTCCATTTCACCTTTTGGTCCTTTGACTTTAACATGAGCACCGTCTATTTTTACTTCAACGCCTGCTGGCACTTCAATCGGTAAACGTCCAACTCGAGACACGTCTCGTTCCTCCTATAGCGCCAGGCGCTACCATATTTTGCACAATAATTCACCACCCACGCCCATTTTGCGAGCGCGTTGGCCTGTCATAACACCCTTGGGGGTGGACAAAATTGCCACACCAATGCCCGAAAGCACCCAGGGGATATCCGTTTTCTTGGTGTAAACCCGGCATCCAGGTCGGCTTACACGTTCAAGTCCCGTGATCAATGGCCGACGGTGTCGTCTCTCACCAATATATTTCAAACGAATTCGTAATACTTTTTGATAAGGTTGATCACCATCAACGACGTCGTAACTTTCAGCATAGCCCTCTTCGGTCAGGATCCGAGCAATTTCTGCTTTAATCTTTGAACTGGGCATGCTTACCAGCGTTCCGTTGCTTATCGCAACGTTCCGGATACGGGTCAACATATCAGCAATAGGGTCTGTAACATTCATAAATAATACCTCCGCCGATCTACCACGACGATTTGGTTACACCAGGAATTTTTCCTTGCAGGGCTAATTCCCGAAAACAAATACGGCACAAACCAAACTTGCGAATATAACCTCTGGGACGCCCACAGCGTCGGCATCGGTTAACAACCTGATTGGGATATTTCCGCCGCTTCTCGCGATATATCATACACTTTTTAGCCATACTATCCTTTCCTGAACGGCATTCCAACTTTTGTTAATAACGCACGAGCCTGATCATCATTCTCAGCCGTTGTCACAATTGTGATTTCCATACCTCGAACTGTCCCGACATCATCGTAATTGATCTCAGGGAAAATCAATTGCTCCCGCAAGCCCAGGGTGTAGTTTCCACGTCCGTCAAATGAGTCAGCGGAAATTCCACGAAAGTCTCGTACACGGGGCAGTGCAACATTAACCAGACGATCTAAAAACGCCCACATTCGGTCACCACGCAATGTTACCTTGGTGCCAATCACGCGACCTTCTCGTAATTTGAAGTTCGCAATTGATTTTTTAGCTTTGGTAACAACAGGGCGCTGACCTGTGATTGTCGTCAAATCCCGTACTGCTTCATCGAGCGCCTTTGGGTTATCGAGCGCTTCACCAACGCCGATATTTAACACAATCTTCTCAATATTCGGGATCTGCATCACATTTTCGAGGTTCAATTCCTCAAAAAGGGCTGGTGCGATCTCTTCCTTATATATTTCTTTTAATCTGTTCATTTATAACTCCAAATGGCAATCCATTAATCAATTTTCGTGCCACTGCGTTTTGCAATTCGAACCGGTTTTCCATCTTTCCGTTCAAGCCGGACTCGAGTGGGCTTGCCATCCTTAGGATCCACAAGCATCACATTTGAGATCGCAATAGGTGCCTCAAATTCGATCTTACCTGCCGGTATGGTCTTGCCACCGGACTGCGTCTGGGATTGATGCTTGATGCGAATATTCACACCCTGAACAACCACACGTGATTCATCCGGAATGACCCGAATAACTTCACCCACAGTGCCTTTATCTTTACCGCTGACGACAATAACTCGGTCGCCTTTTCGTATCTTCTGCTTCATCTCATAACTCCTATTAACCTGGCTATAGAACTTCAGGTGCCAGTGAAACGATCTTAGTGAAGCCCTTTTCACGAAGCTCACGAGCGACAGGCCCAAAGATACGTGATCCACGAGGATTTACGCCATCATTGTCAAGGATAACAACAGCATTATCGTCAAAACGTATGCTGGAGCCATCTTCACGGCGCCACTCTTTTGAAGCCCGTACAATAACTGCCTTCACAATCTCACTCTTCTTGACAGTAGCTTGCGGTGTGGCACTTTTTACCGTACCAACAACAATGTCACCGACATAGCCGTAACGTTGGCGAGAACTGCCGGTGATGTGAATGACCAGCATAAGTTTTGCGCCGGTGTTATCGGCAACTTTCATTACAGTTTCTTGTTGAATCATGGCCTAAACTCCTAATTCCTCAACAGTATCGTCTTGAGACCGTTCTTCAACTCGTAGGATTTCTTCCACAACCCAATATTTCGTTCGTGAAATTGGCTTACTTTCAACAATTCTCACTTTGTCACCAGGTGTGGCACCAAGCTCATCGTGTACTTTATATGTTTTTGCTGTCCGGACAACCTTACGGTACAAAGGGTGTCTGTAAACGCGTGCCACTTCAACCACAACGGTCTTCGCCATCTTATTACTGACAACAGTTCCAACCAATCGACGTCGATTGTTCATGCTTCACTCTCCTCAGCCGTCTCAGCCAATTGTCGTTCTCTCATGATGGTCTCCATCCGAGCAATATCCCGACGCACAACACGAATTCTGGTGGTATCGGTTAATTGACCGGTGATCGTTTGGAACCTGAGGTTCAGCAACTCGTGACGAGCTTCCGTAAGCTGTTCTTCTAATTCAGCATCTTTTAATTTGCGAATTTCCGCTGCTTTCATTATTACGCTTCTCCTGCCACATCACGCGAGACGATCTTTGTCTTCACGGATAATTTATATTTTGCACGGATGAGCGCCTCTTTGGCGGTTTCCGGATCCGTGCCGCCTACTTCAAACATAATTCGACCTGGCTTGACAACTGCAACCCAGTATTCTACGGGGCCTTTACCTTTACCCATTCGGGTTTCTTGAGCTCGCTTGGTATAAGGTTTGTCCGGGAAAATTCGGATCCACACCTTACCACGTCGTTTCATTTCATGGACGATCGCACGACGTGCAGCCTCAATTTGTCGAGCACTGACCCAACCTGGCTCTAAAGCCTGTAAGCCAAATTCGCCAAAGGATACTTCAGAGCCGCGATAGGCTTTACCCTTCATGCGTCCCCGCATTTGCTTACGATACTTCACTCGTTTTGGCATTAACATAATGACTTCCTCACTAACTGCCGGACGCCCTTGCCGGCATGTTTATTACTCGCTGACGTAGACGCCTTCAGTGGATTCTGCTTCCTCTTCCACCTGAGGCATGATCTCACCTTTATAAATCCAAACCTTGATACCAATTTGTCCATAGGTTGTCAGGGCTTCTGTTTGGGCGTAATCGATATCTGCACGGAGCGTCTGCAAAGGCACACGTCCCTCACGAAGCCATACACTTCGGGACATTTCAGCGCCGCCTAAACGGCCAGAAACCATCACCTTGACGCCTTCAGCGCCCTGGCGCATTCCTTGCTGAATTGCACGCTGCATCGCTCGTCGATAGCTGATTCGGCGAACAAGCTGACCTGCAATATTTTCAGCGACAAGATAAGCATCCAAATCAGGGGTCTTGATCTCTTTGACTTCAAGATCAATCTTCTCACCTGTGAGCGCTTCCAAATCACTTCGCAGAGCTTTTACATTTTCGCCGCCGCGCCCGATCAAAATACCAGGTTTTGCGGTGTGGACAAAGATTTTAACTTTGCCTGGGAAGCGTTCAATCTCGATAAGAGAAACACCTGCCCGATCGTTTTTCTCACGGATCAATTTTCGGATAGCAAGGTCCTGGTGCAGTTGATCCTGGTAATCCATACCTTCAGCAAACCAGCGTGCTTTCCAAGGCTTATTAATTCCTAATCGAAATCCAGTCGGATGTACTTTACGACCCATAATTACTCCTGGCTCTTTCCAATAATAGTATCCAGCATTTCTTTACTCCATTTCTCGCAAGATCACTGTGACATGAGACTTTCGTCGCAGTATCGGCTTAAATCTGCCTCGTGCCCCAAAACGCCGCCATTTTCGGGTAGGTGCTTCGTCTGCAAAAATCGTGTGCACATACAGATCATCTCTTGAGACACCAAAGTTTTCCTCTGCATTAGCGATTGCTGATTGGATCAGCTTGTGAACGGGTTTTGCAGCCTTGTTTGGTGTAAACTTCAAAATTGTCAACGCCTCTTCCGCAGGTTTACCACGGACCAGATCAACCACAAGACGGGCTTTCTGGGCTGACGTATCAAGATTACTTAATTTCGCTCGAATATCAGTAGCCATTTCTCAATACCCTTCTTATTTCTTGGCGCGCTTTTCAGCTCGACCAGCGACAACGTGGCCACGGAAAAATCGTGTTGGGGCGAATTCTCCCAGGCGATGACCGACCATATTTTCGGTGATATAGATCGGCACATGACGACGTCCATCATGAACGGCAATGGTATGACCTACCATCTGGGGAAATATCGTGCTGGCTCGACTCCAGGTGCGGATAACTTTCTTTTCACCTTTGTCGTTCATTGTTTCAATTTTCTTCAATAACTTCGGGGCGATAAAGGGCCCCTTCTTCAGCGATCGCGACATAATCTCGTCCTCTTTCTCGCTATACTAATCGGTTACTTACGTCGCCGTTTCGCTTGAGAGCGATGGCGAACAATGTACTTGTCTGTTCGTTTGTTATGGCGGGTCTTCTTACCCAAAGTGGGTTTACCCCACGGGCTCTTTGGACCGGGCATACCAATGGGCGATCGACCTTCACCACCACCATGTGGATGGTCGCGTGGGCTCATCGCAGAACCGCGCACTGAAGGGCGCCAACCCATATTGCGTTTACGTCCAGCTTTGCCCAGTTTAATGTTTGAATGATCCACATTGCCAACCTGACCAATGGTCGCACGGCAATTTTGCAAAACAAGTCGAACCTCACCCGATGGCAGTCGTACATGGGCATATTTACCTTCTTTTGCAAGTAATTGCGCTGAGGTTCCTGCTGAACGGACCATCTGGCCGCCCTTACCGGGCTGCAATTCAATATTGTGAATTGTTGTACCGACCGGAATATTCGCCAGTTCCATGCTGTTGCCAGGACGTATGTCGGCAACTTCACCGGATAAAACCTTATCCCCGACCATCAAGCCAACAGGAGCAACAATATAGCGTTTCTCACCGTCAGCATAATGCAATAAAGCTAAACGGGCAGTCCGGTTTGGATCATATTCAATGGCTGCAACTTTTGCAGGTACTTCGAGCTTATCCCGCTTGAAATCAACCAATCGGATATGTCGCTTATGGGCACCACCGCGATGGCGCACAGTCACACGGCCGTACACATTTCGACCAGAATGCTTCTTCAATGGAACTATTAATGAGCGTTCCGGTTTCGTCTTGGTAATCTCTTCAAAAGTATAACTGGTCTTATGACGAGTACCGGGTGTTTTTGGTTTATATACTTTAACTGCCATTACTCCACCCCTTCAAAAATCGGGATGCGCTCGCCTTCAGCCAGGGTCACGATTGCTTTTTTGTAGGCGCTTGAGCGAGTTCGCATTCGGCGGTTTTGCATGCTGCGTGATTGCTTAGCGGGCACGATCATAACATTAACACGTTCTACTTTGACGTCGAAAATCGTCTCAATTGCCTCTTTAATCGTGGTTTTGGTTGATCGATAATCAACCTCAAACACATACTGATTCAAATATGTAGACAGATAATTCGATTTTTCGGTAACGATCGGTCGGCGGATGATGTCAAATACTGATTTTTTCATGATTCCTTCCTACCTATCCGAGATAAGCTTCAATAACATCTAGTGACGCAACGGGCATAACAATGTTTTTATAGCCCAATAGATCACGGATATTTAAATAACTGGCTATCAGGGTCTTTACATTGGCGAGGTTGGCACAAGCCGTTTTTACATCGCTATATTCGGGGCTGTTTTCCGGGATCACCAATAAAACGGTGCTATCCCCTGCAACTGCCTTGAATACTTCTGCCATTTTACGGGTCTTCACTTCATCCAATTTGAACTCATCCATCATGATGATTTCGCCTTCTGAAGCTTTTACTGTTAAAGCAGACCGTAAAGCAGCCCTGCGCATCTTTTTAGGCATTGCCTTTTCGTATGAGCGTGGTTTGGGGGTAAAAATTTTACCGCCGCCAACCCACTGCGCAGCTCGGATAGAGCCTTGCCGGGCACGCCCTGTACCTTTTTGGCGCCAGGGTTTACGACCACCACCGGAGACTTCACTGCGACCTTTTGTCGAATGCGTCCCAAGGCGGCTGTTGGCCATCTGCCTGACATATGCCTGATGCATCAAATCAACTTTTACTGGGGCTTCAAAAATCGCAGCAGGTAGATCTACCGTGCTGACTTTTTTACCCTGCATGTTGAAGACATCAACTTCCATGATTACTCAACTCCCATTACTGGCTATCGCCCAACCGGGCTTCTTATTGTTTCCGGGCAGGCTTGATCACAACCATGCCGCCCCTCGGGCCTGGCACGGAGCCATCAACTGCTAATAAATTACGTTCCGGGTCTACCAACACCACGCGAACATTCGACGATGTCACGATCTCGTTTCCCATTCGCCCAGGGCCACGTTTGCCTTTCCAAACACGACCGGGGGTCGTGCCGGAGCCCAGGGAACCGGGTGCGCGCCATCGGTCTGACTGACCGTGTGTTTTCGGTCCACCTGCAAAACCGTAGCGTTTCACCACACCGGCGAAACCACGGCCCTTGCTGGTTCCGACAATATCTACATGTTCGTCTTTTTCAAAGACGTCAGCCTTGAGCTGGTCGCCTTCCGAGACGTCTGGAGATTTCGTCTTAAATTCTCGTAGTACTTTTAATGGTGGCAAATTATTGCGTTTGAGGTGTCCAAGCTCCCCCCGGGTTAAACGGTCAGGTTTCACCTCTACGAACCCGAGTTGAACCGAAGAATAACCATCCTTTTCAGCGGTCTTAACCTGGGTTACATAACAAGGCCCAGCTTCGATGAGTGTTACCGGGAACGCAGCCCCATTTTCATCGAAAACCTGGGTCATACCAACTTTTCGTCCAATTAGCCCTTTAAACATATTCGATATTCTCCTGTTACAAATTATTTTGACGAGACTGTCAGCCTGGGCACGGCTGCATCATCTCCGACCGCAGCACAGTCAACCTTTCCTCCGCGACCCTTCCGTATTCTTTGGGACTACGGCAAGAAATGTTCTTATGCCACCTTAAAAGTTGGGCTTTAAGCCCAAACCTGCCTATTTTACCATCTTCAGGTAAGTTTGCCAAGTATCAATTTTTATTGATTCCCTGCAGGTGAATTTCAATTTTGTCGGAATTCACCCGCAGGCAACCCTACGACACAAATGCTAAATTTTAATTTCGATATCGACGCCAGCCGGCAAATTCAGGCGCATCAACATATCAATCGTTTTTGAGTCCGGGTCCATAACATCAATCAAACGATTGTGAGTTCGGATCTCAAAATGCTCCTGCGAGTCTTTATCGATAAATGGTGAACGCATCACTGTAAATCGTTCAATTTTGGTCGGTAAAGGTACCGGACCAACAACCTGTGCGCCGCTGCGCTCAGCTGTTTCCACAATCCGCCTTGCAGATTGATCGATGACTCGATGATCATAAGCCTTCAGACGTATACGAATCTTTTGTTTAGCCATAATGTTTTCCTAATAAACCTTACTCAATAATCTTTGAGATAACACCAGCACCTACCGTCAGACCACCTTCACGGATAGCGAACTGCGAACCGTTTTCCAAGGCCACAGGCACGATCA
>LDZU01010023.1_pt1 | contig 18564 bp, 19 predicted proteins | sample 615531 | NCBI WGS metagenome assembly LDZU01 (sample SAMN03408293, study PRJNA278302) | terrestrial metagenome | isolation source: oil reservoir sample SB2 | place: USA: Alaska, North Slope, Schrader Bluff formation | collected 2011-09 | reverse complement strand
CAATCAGTGATTAAACTGTCTGAAACCTACGGTATAGATATGCCTGTATCCCAGGCCGTTTATCAGGTTATGTTTGACCATGCCGACCCTCTGAAAATCGTCAACGATTTAATGAACAGAGATCCAAAATCTGAGTCCCTGATTCTGGAAATATAAAATTGTATTTAACCCTGAAAACTGATAAACTTTATAGTTTTGCCCTTGTAGCTCAGCAGGATAGAGCGACGGTTTCCTAAACCGTAGGTCGCAGGTTCGAGTCCTGCCAGGGGTACAAAAATAAGGAGTTGAATCATGCTGAAACCACGCAAGAAAATGACGAAAAAGGAATTGAAAACCGACCCGTTCTTTGAAAAAATGGATGCATTTTTACGGTTTTACAAACGGAATGAAAAACGGATCTGGACCATCCTGATTGCTGTGATCCTCATTGGCATCTCCGGTTCATACATCACCCGGTCCGAGATTAAAAAGCAAGAAAAAGCCAAAAGCCAGATCAGCATTGCTCAGTTTTATATGAAAAGCGGTCAGGAAGACCGGGCTGTCAGCCTTCTCTCGGAAGTCCGTGACGGACTCTATGGGAAAAAATACATTGGCTATGCTGCCTATTACCTGGGGGATATCAATCTGAAGAACCGGAATTACAAGCAAGCCGAGGAAAATTACAGGGAATTTTTAAGCAGCAAATCCGGAGACAGATTGATGAAAGCCACGGCTCAGGCTGCTTTGGGAGCTGTGGAAGAAAGCCGGGAAGCCTATGAAAAAGCATCAGAATTCTACCTGGAGGCGCTTAAACTTGCTGATCTGACCAACCTGAAAATAAATTTTGGAGAGAAAGCCTTTCAAAACGCCCTGAAAGCCGGTCATACACAAAGGGCAGAACATGTCCTTGATCTTCTTGAAAAATTGGACCTGGATGAAATTCAGAAAAATAAAATAGTGAGCTATCGCGCGTTATTGAGAAAATAAACGACTATTTCCTTGTTACATATACAATTCATTCATAAATTATGCATTGAAAAGTGGGATTAATCCCACTTTTCTATTATAGGTGTGAAGAATGACTCTGAAAGACGAACTGAAAACAAAGGTTGAAGCCATGGCAGAAAGCCGTGGATTGTGGATTGAAGATATTCGCATATCGGATAGTGGTGGGACCATCCTGATTTTGTGTGACAAAGTAGAAGGGATTCAGTTCGCTGACCTTCAACAGTTTTCAAAAGACATTCAGAAAAGTGAGTGGTTTGATAAATCCTTCAGTGAACATTACGATCTGGAGGTAAGTTCACCCGGACTGGATTTTCCCCTTAGTTTGCCACGGCATTTTGTGAAGAACCGGGGCCGGCTGGTGAAAATTCGCCATACGATGGAAACCCTTCCCAATCCTGTCAGGGGAAATGTTGTGGATGCAACTGAATCCATGGTTATTCTTCAAAAAGAAGGATCGGCATCAGGAGAAACACTTGAAATTCCTCTGGATGCCATAACAGAAGCCAAAGTAAAAATTAAGTGGTAAGAGGAGATCTGCTTTGAACCACAAAGAACTTATTGATGCCTTTGCCCAGCTCGCAAAAGAAAAAGGGATTGCCAGAACCGAGGTTGCCGATATTATTGAATCGGTGTTTGAATCCATTATCCGTAAAAAATATGGTGATGTAGATAATTTTGACATTATTGTGAATACGGATAAGGGAGAAATTGAAATTTACCAGGAACTGGAAGTGGTGGCTGATGAAGACCTGGATGACGAAGTCCGGGAAATTTCACTTACAGAAGCCCGCAAACGTCAGGATGTAGACGATGTGGAACCGGGCGATGTAATTGTCCAGGTGATTGATCCGGACATTTTCGGACGCAGGGCCATCTCTGCTGCCAAGCAGGTTTTGAGCCAGAAAATCCGGGAACTTGAACGGAATCAGATCTATGAGGAATATACCAACCGGATTGGAGAAATTATTGTGGGAAGTATCCACCAGATCCGCCGGGGGGAATCCCTTTTTGTCAATATTGACAAAACTGAGCTGAAAATGCCACGCCGTGAACAGATTGAAACAGAACGTTATCGACGCGGGGATACCATAAAAGCCATTATCAAAGAAGTCAACATGACACCCAAAGGGCCTGAAATTATCATTTCCAGGGCAGATGAATCTTTTTTGCGGCGGCTTTTTGAACTGGAAGTACCGGAAATTTTTGACGGCATCGTGGAAATAAAAGCCATTGCACGGGTCCCGGGCCGGCGAAGCAAGATCATCGTGGAATCCAACGATAAACGGATTGATGCCGTAGGTGCCTGTGTGGGTATCAAAGGAAGCCGTATTAAAACTATTGTGAATGAACTGGCCGGGGAAAATGTGGATATTATCAATTACAGCCATGAATCTGAAGTCCTCATTTCCAGGGCGTTGTCACCGGCGAAACCTCTTTTTATTGAGATTGATGAGGACCGTCGTACAGCACTGGCTGTTTTTGATGATAACGAAATCGCCACGGCAATCGGTACCGGTGGGATCAATATCAATCTCACCTCACAGGTTACCGGATACGATATTGATGCCATACGCCGTTCGGAATATAACCGCCTTGAAGGGGATGATATTTTTATTGAAGATCTGGAAGGCATTACCAAAGCCCAGGTCGATGCCCTTCAGGAAGCCGGCATTGAAACTGTCGCCGATTTTCTGAATACTGAAACAGCCAATCTTCTTAAAATTAAAGGAATTGGTGAAAAGACCTTTGAAAAAATCGAAACCATTGTTCAGGATGCCCTGCAATCCAAACGGGATAAGCAGGATGAACTGGATCTCGACGACAATCAAGGCTAAGTCGTTGTAAAATATAAAAAGGAAATTCTGAATGACCTCAGAGAAGCCTGTAAGAATATATCAACTTGCGAAAAGACTGAATATCTCTCATAATGATATCATTTTCCTGCTGAACAAGCATGGGATTGAAGCCAAAATCAATACGGTTTTGGATAAAGAGAATCTGGCTCTTGTCTTGTCGCATTTTTCGGATGATGAAAAAAAAGCGCATGATGAACGCAAAGAGAAGATCACCCAGAAAAAAGCAGAGGAAGAAGAGAAAAAAAAGATTGAAGCCCAGAAAAAGTCCGAAGAAGAAGCACGGATTATGGCAGAAAAGGCGCGACTGAGGGCATTGAAAGAAGAAGATGATTTAGAACAAATAGAAAAGAAACGGCTTGAAGAAGAAGCCCGGAAGGCGAGAGAGATTGAAGAAAAGGTCCGTAAAGAAAAAGAAGAGCGTCTGAAAGCCGAAGCCGAAGCCAAAAAAGAGCTGGAAAAAGAACAGAAGCAAGAGAAGAATAAAAAGAAAAGTGCCGGACCGGAAAAAGGTGAATCTGAAGAAAAAGCGGCAGATGTTCCGGAAAAAGAGACTAAAGAGACCCCTAAAAAGAAGAAAAAGCATAAAAAACGGGGTGGCATAACCTCTGATGAGGATGAATATGAAAAGAAACTGGAGGATTTGAAACGCAGGCATAAATCCGCCACCAAACGGTACCAGGTATCGGAAATTGAATCACGTCTGGACCAGTTTAAGAAACAGCAAACCGTAGTCCAGGCTGGATCTGCCTCCAAGAGTGGCCGGGGTAAGAAAAAAGGTCGTAAAGTAGATCAGAACGAGGTGAACAAATCCATCAAATCCACCCTGGCAGCTATGGATGAACGGAAAACACGCCGCAAACATAAACACACCCAAAGTGCTTCGGAAACTCATGTACAGGAAGATTCCAATATCATTGAAGTTACAGAGTTTATTAGTGTTCAGGAACTGGCCAAACAACTGGATGTGCCCAGTACGGATATCATTGCCAAGGGAATGGGACTGGGGCTGATGTTGACGATCAACCAGCGTCTGGACTGGGATACCATTGAACTTCTATGTGCCGAATATGATATGGAAGTAAAAAAACTTGAGGAATATACGGAAGAGATCCTGAATGAGACAGAAGAAGAGATTGATGAGAAGGATTTGACGGAAAGAGCTCCCGTTGTAACCGTCATGGGACATGTGGATCACGGGAAAACCTCCATTTTGGATACCATTCGAAATTCACGGGTTGTTGATGGGGAATCGGGAGGTATTACACAGCACATTGGTGCTTATAGTGTGGATGTGAGCAACGGAAAACGGATCACTTTTCTGGATACGCCGGGACATGAGGCCTTTACGGCGATGCGTGCCCGGGGTGCCCAGGTGACGGATATTGTTGTGATAGTTGTTGCGGCGGATGATGGAGTGATGCCCCAGACAAAAGAAGCCATCAGTCACGCCCATGCGGCAGGAGTGCCCATCATTGTGGCAATCAATAAAATTGATAAACCGGAATCTGATCCGGAACGGGTCATTCGCGAATTGTCTGAAAACAACGTTCTCGTGGAAGATTGGGGCGGAAAAGTCCAGTGTGTAAAAGTTTCGGCTAAACAAAATATTAATATTGATAAATTGTTGGAATCCATTCTTCTGGAAGCCGAAGTGCTGGAGCTGAAATCCACAAAGAAGGGGCTTGCAAGGGGTGTGGTGATTGAATCCCGTCTGGATAAAGGGCTTGGACCCATTGCCACCGTTCTGATTCAACGGGGAACCTTGAAAATTGGGGATCCCTTCATTTGCGGACGTTTTGCCGGAAGAGTCCGGGCGATGATTAATGATCAGGGTGAACGGATCAAGGAGGCTTATCCGGCAGATCCTGTCCAGATACAGGGATTTGATGATGTTCCACAGGCCGGTGACCATTTTATCTGTATGGATGACGAACGGGAAGTGAAACGAATTGCCACCGAGCGTCAGAGAATTCACCGGGAACAGGAATTCCGGTCCTATTCACTGCAGACACTGGATGAAATCGGCCGGCAAATAAAAGATGGACGGACCAAGGAGCTGGCTCTGATTATCAAAGGGGATGTGGACGGATCAATTGAAGCCCTGGCCGATGCATTCATGAAACTTTCCACAAAAGAAGTGGCGGTGAAAGTCATCCACAAAGGTATTGGGATGATCAATGAGACTGACATCAACCTGGCATCTGCATCCCGGGCTGTGATTATTGGTTTTCATGTCAATGCTACGGCAAAAGCCCTTGAAGCAGCCAAAGAACTGAAAGTGGAAATCCGGAATTATACGATTATTTATGACGCAGTCGATGATGTGAAAGCAGCCCTTGAAGGCTTGCTTGAACCGGAAAAAATCCGGGAAGTTATGGGTGAAGCTGAAGTCCGGCAAATTATTAAAATATCCCGGATCGGTACAGTAGCCGGTTCTTTTGTTACATCGGGCAAAATGATCCGGAATGCCCAAATCCGTATTCTGAGAAATAAAGAAGAAATTTATCAGGGATATCTCTCTTCATTAAAACGGTTTAAGGATGATGTAAAAGAGGTCCAGGAAGGCTACGAATGTGGAATCACCATCGATGGGTTTGATGCCTTCCATGAAGGGGATATCATTGAATGTTATAAAGAAAAGTCTGTGAGAAGAACGTTGGAAGATGCAACAAAATAAACGACAAAGGCAGATTGCTTCTGAAATAAAGCACAAATTGGGTGAATATTTTATCCGTGAGGGAAAGACACTGACGGGGGACTCTCTTGTGTCTGTCGCACGGGTTGAAATGTCCCCGGATCTGCAATATGCCAATATTTATATCAGTATCTATCCTGATACAGATGAGGGAGAGGATATTTTTGAGAAAATCCGGGAAAATATCAAGCAAATCCGTATGTTTGTTGCCCGGAATATCCGTCTCAGACTGGCACCGGAAATAAGAATATTTAAAGATGAATCCATGGAATATGCCGACAGAATTAATAAAATACTGCGAGATCTGGGAGAATAATATCAAGGGTATGACAGTCCCCATCCATAAACCTGCCGGATGGACATCTTTTGATGTAGTAAAAAAATTGAGAAATGTGACAGGCTTTAAAAAAGTCGGACATGGAGGAACACTGGATCCCTTTGCATCGGGACTTCTGATGGTGGGTTTCGGGACACACACGAAAAAATTGAATACTTTTTTAAAGGCAGATAAAAGTTATGAAGTATTGATTCGGACAGGTGTGGAATCGGATACCATGGATATTACCGGGACAATTCATCTGGCTCAGAAAAGCGTACACTTAAACAGGGATATTTTGCTACAGATCCTCCAATCTTTCAAAGGGCCACAACAGCAGATTCCACCCATGTATTCTGCAAAAAAAGTAGATGGAACACCCTTGTACAAGAGAGCCAGAAAAGGGGAGGTAGTGAAAAGAAAGCCTCTGGATATCGAAATATATGAAACAGAGCTTTTGGATTTTACGGAGGATACATTTCGGATTCGTGTGTCTTGTTCCAGTGGAACCTATATCCGGGTTTTGGCACATGATCTGGGTAAAGCCCTTGGAACCGCGGCACTTGCAGAAGAACTGATACGACTGGGAATAGGTGATATAACCCTGGAAAAGAGTCTTACAATTGAGGATTTTATCGAACAGTGGAAATTATTAGCAGCTTAGATAATTTACCAGGAAATCCGGAAGCGTATGTGACCATTGGAACTTTTGACGGGTTTCATCTGGGACACCAGAAAGTCATATCCCGCCTTGTAGAAAGGGCTCGTGAAGATCAGGTAAAAAGTATCCTTATAACCTTTGCACCCCATCCCAGAGAGATTGTTCAGAATCCCACCCGCGAACCGATTCGCTTTATTAACAGCCTGGAAGAACGGATTCAAAATCTTGCAGTTACCGGACTTGATTATATCATAATTCAGCCCTTCAATCAATATATGGCCAATATGGAGGGAGAAGTCTTTCTGGAACGCTATATCATGAAACGGATTCGGGTCAAAGGTTTTGTCATTGGAGAAAGTCATACATTCGGGAAAGACCGGAAATGCACGGCACAGCGGCTGAAAGCGTTGGGTGACCAGAAATACGGTTTCGATGTGGAAATAATTTCCCGTGTAAGTGACGGTGATTTTATTATAAATTCAACCAATATCCGACGCCTTATTGCCACCGGAAAGATGGAGTCGGCCAAAAAATACATGAATAAGCCCTTTCATATGAAGGGACGGATTATTTCGGGTGAAAAAAGGGGGAGAACACTCAATTTTCCCACCTTGAATATCCTACCTTTGTCACCCAAAAAGATCATACCGAAAGAAGGCGTCTATTGTGTGAAAGTCCATATTCAGAGAAAAACCTTTAAAGGAATGTGTAATATTGGCACCAGACCTACCTTTGAAGGAAACCATCTCACCATTGAAGTCCATGTGATTGACCAAGAACTGAACAACCTCTATGGCCGTGAACTGGATATGGAGTTTTTTCATTATGTCCGAGATGAAATGAAGTTTAACAGCGTGGATGAACTGAAAAAACAGTTGGAAAAAGATAAAGAATATTGTAAAGAATTAAAGTTGGAGGACTGATGTCAACGTTATCATCGGAAAAAAAGAAGGAAATCATTCGGGAATTTGGAAAAAATGAGCAGGACACCGGAAGTCCTGAAGTCCAGATTGCTATGTTAACAAAGCGCATTCAGGATCTGACGGAACATGTCAAAATTCATAAAAAGGATCATCACAACCGTCGCGGTCTGCAAAAGCTTGTAGGTCAGCGTCGTGGTTTGTTGAACTATCTAATGAAGAATGACTTTAACCGTTACAGAGACATTATTAAGAAATTAGGTTTGCGTAAATAATTAGGAGTTTATTTTGATTGTAAAAGAACGAGAATTTCAAGGAATTAAAACCAGTCTGCAGACCGGTAAAGTGGCTAAACAGGCTCATGGGTCTGTCCTGGCTAAAGCCGGAGAAACGGTCGTCCTTGCCACCGTCGTCTCTCAAAAAGAGATGCGGGAAGGTGCTGATTTTATTCCTTTGATGGTGGAATACCGGGAAAAATTTTATGCCAGTGGCAAAATCCCCGGTGGTTTTATCAAGCGGGAAGGCCGTCCATCAGACCGTGAAATCCTGTCTGCAAGGATCGTGGATCGTCAGATCAGACCACTGCTTCCCAAAACCTGGTTTCATGAAACCCAGGTTGTGATCAATGTGTTATCTTATGACCAGGTGAATCAGGCGGATGTCCTGGCAGCCGTGGCTGCTTCTGCAGCTTTGACAATATCTGATATCCCATTTGCAGGGCCTGTTGCCTCTGTCCGGGTGGGACGGGTGGACGGCAAATATATCATCAATCCCACCCCTGAAGAGATTGAAAAGGGGGATATGGATCTTTTTGTCGCCGGATTGAAAGATTCCGTCATCATGGTGGAAGGTGAAAGCAGGGAAATCGGTGAAAAAGACTTTCTCGAAGCCATCCGTGTAGCCCAGGAAGCCATCAACGAACTGATTGATCTTCAGCTGGAATTGGCAGAGGAAATCAAGCCGGTGAAACGGGAAGCACCGGTTTTTGATGAACTGGAAAATCTTAAACAGATGATTCGTGAAAAGATCACGACGGAAATTGATGAACTCATCAGTATTCTGCCGAAACAGGAACGGGTGAATTTTGAACAGGATCTGGTGGCAAAAATCACCGGAGAACTGGAAGAAGAGTATCCGGACTGCAAAAATGTTGTTGCAGGAGAAATCCATGACCTGATCAAGGATAAAATCCGAAAGAAGATTCTGAAAGAGGGAGTCCGGATCGATGGACGAAAAACAGATGAAATACGTCCCATCTCCTCGGAAATCGCCTTTTTACCCCGTGCTCACGGATCTGCCCTTTTTACCCGGGGAGAGACCCAGGCACTCGTGGTTACGACTCTGGGATCTAAACAGGATGTACAGATCCTGGATAATATTGACGGAGAAGGGGAGAAACACTATATGCTTCAGTATAATTTTCCGCCCTTCTGTACCGGAGAAGCAAAAATGATCCGGGGCACCAGCCGGCGTGAAATCGGTCATGGGAATCTCGCAGAACGGGCATTGAAAAATGTGGTTCCTCCCCATGAAGAATTTCCCTATACCATCCGGGTCGTCAGTGATATCCTTGAATCCAACGGATCATCCTCTATGGCAACCGTTTGTGGCGGGTGCCTTTCTCTTATGGATGCCGGTGTACCCATTAAAAAGATGGTAAGTGGCATTGCCATGGGACTCATTACGGAAGGTGAAGACTTTGCCGTATTATCTGATATCCTTGGTGAAGAAGATCATTATGGCGATATGGATTTTAAGGTAGCCGGTACAGATGATGGGATTACTGCCATTCAGATGGATCTGAAAATTCAGGGACTTTCTTACGAAAAGATGGAAAAGGCTTTGTTGCAAGCCCGTGAAGGAAGGATTTATATTCTGAATAAAATGCGGGAAACCATTTCAGAACCCAAAAAAGAACTCAGTGTATGGGCACCCAGAATCACCACACTTCATATCCCCATTGATAAAATCGGCGCGGTGATTGGTCCCGGCGGTAAAGTTATCCGGGAAATCATTGCCGACACCGGTGTGGAAATCGATATTGAAGACAATGGAACCGTCAATATCTTTACACACGACAGTAAAGCCTCGGAAGAAGCGGAAAAACGGATTCTGGCACTTGTAAAAGAACCGGAAGTAGGCAAAGTGTACAAAGATGCAACGGTAACCCGCCTGATGGATTTTGGTGCCTTTGTTGAGTTTATGCCTGGAAAGGAAGGACTCGTACACATTTCCGAGCTGAAATGGGAACGGGTTGAAAAGGTCAGTGATGTCCTTAATGTGGGTGATAAAACAGATGTCATCCTCTTTGAAATAGACCGGCAGGGACGGATGAACCTCAGTATTAAGCGTTTGTCCGAACCACCTGAACGGTATCGTCATTACGACCGGGATAAAAAGTCCCATGATTCCAGGCCGGGACAACACCGGAGAAATGACCGAAACAAAAATTACTAAATCCGTTCTTAAAAACGGACTGACAGTTGTAACAGAAAACGTCCCCGGTGCCTCTTCAAACGCCGCGGACGTTTTTGTTAAAGCAGGATCAATTCATGAGCGTTACGAATAATTATTCTCTCATAACGCAGAACCAAAAAGGGGAAAAGTATATTTTGGTATACCTTAAAAGGTATATTTTAGGTGAATTATTCAATAGTGTTGATTATCAGCCATTTAATTCGTACGTTTAAAGAAAAGGTTGATAGGTAAATGGCTCTTCCAAAAATGAAAAAACTCTATTATTCCATCAGTGAAGTCAGTCGCATTACGGATGTAACCCAGCCTACACTGCGATACTGGGAAAATGAATTTTCATTTTTACAACCTGGAAAAAACAGTGCCGGAAACCGGATTTACAAAGAGTCTGATATCAAATTAATTTTTTTGATTAAGTATCTGCTTTATGTACAGAAACTGACCATCAACGGTGCCATTGATTATATACAGGAACTGCATGATAAGAATACACTGAATGAAACCCTGAATTCATTTTACACACCTAAAAAGAATATTGAAAATGAAACAATAGTAACTGACATCCCTGTTGCACAAGAAGAGCAGAGAAATCAAACGGATGAACCACAGGAATCTGCAAAAGATATGCATTCGGGAATTGTCAAACTTCTGATGAAAATCAAAGAAGAAATGGATACACTTAATCATGAACTGGAAAAAATACAGCATAAATTGGATTGATTTTAAAGGGAAAAAACTCTATAATAATCAACTTTCGGAGCGTAGCGCAGCCCGGTAGCGCACTTGAATGGGGTTCAAGGGGTCGTAGGTTCAAATCCTATCGCTCCGACAGAAAAGAGAAAGGGGATACTTCCCCTTTTTTTATTTCAGAGTTTTTTAAGAAACTTTAAAAACTAAAATTAATTAGTTAAAAGAAGATTTTAGTTGACAAATAGAAATGTAAAATAATAGATTTAGGAAGATTGTCAAATAGAACATTACATTAATTGAACAAGTGGAGGATGTCTATGGGAGTTAGACGTCAAAATGTGAAAAAAAAGGAAGATCCGATTTGTTCACCGGAAGCCCTGAAGAAGTTATCTTCAACCTTCAAAGTTTTGGGGCATCCCGCTCGAATCAAGATCTTCCGGGTCCTGGACGGGAAAGAGTACACCGTGTCTGAGATTCAAAATCTCATTGGGGAAGTCCAGCCTGTCACATCCCAGCATCTTAAGATCATGGCTGATCATGAGTTGCTTTTGTGCCGCAGGAATGGAACCCATGTTTTGTACTCACAGAATGCTTCCGAATTCAACCGGAAATTATCTTCCCACATTGTTCGCGAATTGATGAGCGAAATAACTCAGGACCAATGAGTGTCGGGCGGGGGGGGATGTCATGACTCCCCCGCCATTTCTCTCCATCTTCAAAATTTACCGATCATTGTTCTTTCTTATTGATTATTGTATTGTTTATGTTTACAATTCATCATGAATAAATCTGTACGTGAAATTGAAACTCTTATCGAAACATATTCGTTGAGTCATTCCGTACTTTGCCTTCACATGTCGTTTAGCAGCTTATCCCGTCTTATCCCGTCTCCGGAAACTTTTATCGATCTTTTTCTGTCTTACGGTACGACCCTCATTGTTCCCGCCCACTGTTATGGAAAACGGGTACAATATGTCCCCCGGCTGAATATTCGGCAAAATGGTGATGATGATCGACCGGATAATATAAAAATTCCACAATCATATAAAGGGGACATAGATCCGGAAGATATAAGTCCTCAGATGGGAATCGTCGCCCGACGGCTTGCTAAAAGGGCAGAATCACATATTGGGTTTCACCCTGAGAATGCATTTGCAGGTATTGGACCCGAGGCAGAGAGAATCATAAAAACGCAGACTCCCTGGAATGTGTATACCCCTTATGATATCCTCATGGATGTCAAGAAAGCAAAAATTGTGCTGATAGATGTTGAATTGAACAAGGCAACACCCGTCCATTACGCCGAAATGCAGGCAGGCAGAAATCCCTTTATCCGGTGGTACAAAGACAATAACCATGAGGTGAGACCCATGCGGGTAGGAGGATGCTCTGATGGTTTTGAAAACTGCAGACCTTACCTTAAGGACCTTGAAAGTCTTTGTCATGCAGGTTTATCAAGCTGGAGGATATATCCTTTCCAGGCTTTTATCAATCGTTTATCGAATATTATTCGGGATATCCCGGAGATCACCCGGTGTGAAAAGCCGACGTGTCCCCGATGCAGGGATTGTATTGCCGGAGGTCCCTATTTTTCATTTCCTTTCCTCAACACTCACCTGATGAAAACCAGTCATTCCTTCTGCAAACCGGGGAAGACGATGGGAATCAAGTCTTCAAAGTAATCCACAAAATGGACTTTATAAATACCTTCGGTAATTTTAGGATTCAGATCTTCATAATCCGGACGGTTTTCAGAGGGCAAAATCAATTCCCGGATTCCAACCCGTCGGGCTGCAATGGTTTTTTCCTTAACACCCCCAATCGGTAAAATTTTTCCTGTCAGAGACAATTCCCCCGTCATGGCAATATCCCGTCGGACAGATTTATTCAAGGCCAGGGAATATAAGGCCAGAGCCATGGTAATTCCGGCGGATGGACCGTCTTTGGGTGTGGCACCAGCCGGAACGTGCAAATGAATGTGGTTTTCACGGAAAAAAGTTTTCACAGATTTTTTGTGATGATGTTTGTCTATATAGGACCTTACATAGGAATAAGCGATATGGGAGGATTCCTGCATCACTTTTCCCAACTGTCCGGTTTGCTGAAAACCTGCGGATTTGCTTATGACAGATGAGGCTTCAACATAAAGGGTGGTTCCACCCAGGGGCGTCCAAGCAAGGCCTAGTACTATACCAGGTTTTTGTTTTGTATAGAGTTGTTCCGTCTTGTAAATAGGTTTTCCAAGAAATTCTTCCAGGTTTTTCTGATTCACCTGAACTTTATGGTTTCCTTTTTCTGCCTGCAAAAGCGTCGTTTGCCGCATAATTTTTTTTATTTGATTTTCCAGATTTCTTACGCCGGCTTCCCGGGCATATTGTCCGGCAATCCGTTTAATGGCTCCATTACTGATGGAAATATCCTTTGTAAGCAGCCCGTGTTCTTTCCGTTGTTTTGGAATGAGAAATTTTTTGGCGATTTCCACTTTATCTTCCAGAATATATCCCGGCAATTTGATAATCTCCATCCGGTCCAGCAAAGGGGATGGAATGGTATCAAGCTGGTTGGCCGTAGTGATGAAAAGGATGTTGGATAAATCATACCGGACATCCAGGTAGTGATCCAGGAAAGATTGATTTTGTTCAGGGTCTAAAACCTCCAGAAGAGCTGAAGCCGGGTCTCCCTGATAACTAATGCCGATCTTATCGATTTCATCCAGCATAATGACAGGATTGGATGTCCCTGTCCGTTTCAGGCTCTGGATAATTTTCCCCGGCATAGCCCCGATGTAGGTGCGCCGGTGCCCCTTGATTTCAGCCTCATCCCGCATTCCACCCACACTGAACCTGTAAAATTTGCGATCCAGAGCATTGGCAATGGAACGACCTACAGAGGTTTTTCCCACACCGGGAGGACCCACAAGACAGAGAATAGACCCGGCGACACGTCCTCTTTTAATGATAGTGCTGATGACTTCCAGAATGCGTTGTTTTACATCTTCAAGTCCGAAATGCTCCTTGTCTAAAATTTCACGAGCTTTGTGAATATCCAGGTTATCCCGGCTGTAAAAACCCCAGGGAAGATCGGTGAGTGTTGTCAAATAAGTACGGGTCACATGAAATTCTGCAGAAGCAGGCTCCAGAATACGGAGTTTATCCAATTCTTCCTGAACCACCTGAAGGGCTTCTGCCGACAATGTGAGAGATTTTATCTTTTCTTCAATTTTTTCGATTTCTGCCGTTTTGTCATCCTTTTCCAGGCCAAGCTCTTTTTTGATTGCTTTCAACTGTTCCCTCAGAAAAAATTCTTTTTGCTGTTTGTTGATTTTCTCATCAATCTGTTTTTGAATTTTTTCCTGAAGCTGAGCCAGTTCAATTTCCTTTCGCAAAAGCAGAAGGAGTTTTTCTGCCCGGAGATTTAAATCGAATGTTTCAAGAATTTCCTGTAACTCTGATGCCTCAGCGGACAACATCTGAGCTATCAGATCCATCACCAGTCCAGGGTTGTCATAACTGATCTGGGATAATACCATCTTGAGTTGTTCTTTCATCAATGGATTCAGGGCGATCAGTTCTTTTACATTTGTCATGACAGACAGGGTGTAGGCTTTCAAGGAGTCCGACATTTTATCTTCAATATCCTGGATGGGGGTTACAGTCCAGCGTGTAAAGACAGGATGATGAATTTCCCTAACCTTTTTAAATCGTGAAATTGCCTGTACGATTAAATGGGCCGAATCATCTGTCATCTGGATGATCTTGATGATTTTCAAAATGGATCCGGTTTCGTGTAAATGTAAGTTTTCATGTTTTTGGCTATCCGTGTGTTTAACAAGAGAAACTCCCAGAAAATTGCTATCTTTTTCAATAGCAAAGCGAATTTCTTCCACATGAGACTGCCCGTTAAAAGTGATGGGAAGGGTAATACCGGGAAAAACCGGACGATTGTAAAGGGGCAATATGTTCAGATTATCCGGGATAATATCCGAAACGAGGAGCAATCCCTTTTGATCCTTATCCGTATTTGCGTTGATATCGTTTTCTTTCATTGAATTCTCCTGTATTCATTTAAGTCAGTAATTGGACAAAATGATTCATACTCTAAGACCGGTTTACCGTTTCATTCCATCGATTTATTATTTCTTTTCAGAAGATATGTTCCAAATAAAATCAGGGCACCCAGGAGAATAATGACCGGACCGGTGGACAGATCCAGATAAAAAGAGAGGATAATACCACTTTGGGTCAGAAAAATACTGATCAGGATGGAGAAAAGGAGCACACGCCTGAAATCATTGAAAAAAATCATGCTTAACAGCGTGGGAATGGTTAACAGGGCAATGACGAGAATAATTCCCACAACCTGAATCAGTGTGACAATTGTCAAACCTGTCAGGGCGAAAAGAATCATCCGGAAAAGACGGACCGGAATATCCTGAAGCTGTGCAAATTCCTCATCAAAGGCGATGGATAAAAAATATTTAAAGAAGCCGAACATAATGATCAGAACTGAAAACGTCAGAATGGACATCCACACCAAATCCTGTGATCGAACCATTAAAATATTTCCAAAGAGATAAGACATCAAATTGGGAGTATAAGATTGGGGAGAAAGGCTGATCATTAAAATACCTGCTGCCATTCCCACAGACCACAGAATGCCAATATAGGCGTCCTGTGAATTAATCTTTGAAGGTTTGTAATACCCGAGAATCAAAGAAGCGATGACAGCAACGGCGTAAGCTCCCAAAATTGGACTCAGTCCAAGCATGAAAAAGAGTCCAAGTCCGCCAAAGGCAGCATGACTGATTCCTCCGCTGATGAACACAAGGCGCTTGGTGACCACAAAAGTACCCATAACACCACACAACAAGCTGGCTAAAAAACCGGCAAGCATGGCGTTTTTCATAAAGTCGTAGGATAGAATGTCAAGCCCCATTATCTGTGTCCGTTATGTGATTTTAAAACCCGGTGGGGTACTCCATGGGCGATAAGGTCCACCGGGCAGCCATAGACCTTTTCCAGGTTTTCTTCCGAAACTTTTCCTACATCATGGATATACAACTCCTGATTCATACAGGCAATATGTTTTACTTCTTGAGCAATTGCCGAAGCATCATGGGTAACCATGACAATTGGAATACGTTGATTCAATTCATGGATAACTGACTGGAAAATCTGCCGGGATTCGGAATCTATTGAGGCGGTCGGTTCATCGAATAGCAAAATACCCGGATCACCAATAATAGCCCGGGCTATAAGTACCCGTTGCATTTGTCCGCCAGACAGTTCACTGACGGGCTTATCCAGAATAGAATCCAGCTTCAATTTCTTTGCCAGTTCAACAGGTTCTTTATCCGATAAACCCCGGGAAGAGCTTAAAAAACAATACTTCTTCAAATTCCCCATTTTGATCACATCTAAAACCCTGAGGGGTACATTCTGGTCAAAATTTGAAAACTGGGGGACATACCCGATTTTCTTTTCCAGAGAGGGAGGATGGTAGGTGATTTTACCACGGATGGGTGTCAGCAACCCTGCGATCAGTCTTAACAAGGTTGTCTTTCCTCCACCGTTCGGCCCGATAATTACCAGATAGTCCCGGGATGTAATTGTAAAGCTGATATTTTTTAGTATCAGGTTATTCGGCCGGTATCCGAAAGAGACATTGTGAATTTCAATAACGGTATTCGTCTTATTCATCATGGTTTTACCAGAATTGTTGTCATTGTTCTGATGCTTTCCAGCCAGTCATAAGCCAATGGATCTGCCTCTGCCAGCCCGGCGCCCGATTCTTGCGCCAGTGCTTCGGCACTTTTTTGATTAAACCCTTTCTGAACGATGATTTTTTTATGATCATGTTCATGGACCTGACGTGAGATCCGCATTAAATGTCCGGGACCCGGTTCGAGTCCGTGGGATTCGATTGCAATTTGCGTCAGATTGAAATCCCGGGCAAAATATCCCCAGGACGGATGGTAAATAAAAAACTCACGGACCTGATGTTCCCCGATCACATGCTGTATGCTGTCCTGAAGGGTTGTGATTTTTTCCGAGAGTCGTTGTGCATTTTGACGGAAGAGAAGTGAATCCTCCGGATAAAACTCATGGAGAAAAAGTGTCAGGTCTTTCAACATCTTATTCATGAGGATTGGAGACATCCATAGATGGGGATCGTGATCATCTGTGGTGTAAGAGACTTTCAGAGCTTCCTGGTACAAATTGAATACGGGGATTTCCTTGTGTCTGTTCACATAAGGGAAAATATGTTGGGTTTCAAACAGAAAGGCCGGGTGACCAATCAGAAAAAAAGCATCGGAGCGGTTCATTTTCATCATTTGTGATGGTTTTGGAGAATACACTACCGGGGACTGGCCATTGGGGATCATGATATTTACATCAAAACGATTTTCACCTGCAATCTGATGGATAAAAAACGCCTGTGGAGGAATACTGACAGTAATCACATGGGTTTCAGCATATACAGGTGATAGCTGTAATAGCAAAAAGATGAGAATACTCGAAATCATTGTCTTTTTCATAGCATTTCTATGATTGATCCGCTATTTATTGGTTACAAAATTTAGTACATTTTGCAAATTGGATAAAACGATATAAGACGTATGATTAAAAAAACATTTGTGCTACTTGTTCTTGGTCTGTTTTGGATCAACTATCTGCAGGCTTCTGTTTTGTTGATTCCCATGGATAAAACCCAAACGAACCATTTAAAGGCATACGGCATCATGTACTGGGTTCTGGAACAGGGACAGGAAGGGGATTGGTTACTCAATTACCGGGGAGGTTCTTTCAGGACAAAGGATATCTCATCCATCCGGGAAGCGTGCGTTATAAGGGGAGTTCAGTATGAAATTTTAAGTGAAAGCCAAAACCAGCGCATGGAACAAGAGATAGAAAACGAAAACATGGATATCGTCAAACTTGAAGTAGCGCCGAAAATTGCTGTCTATACACCTCCCAATACCATGCCCTGGGATGATGCCGTAACCCTTGCACTCACCTATGCTGAAATACCTTATGATAAGCTGTATGATTCGGAAATTTTGCAGGGGCGGTTGACTGATTATGACTGGCTACACCTGCATCATGAGGATTTTACAGGTCAATACGGAAAATTCTATCGCTCATACAAAAATGCCGCTTGGTATATTCAGGAAGTCCGGACCCAGGAACGTATAGCGGTAGACCTGGGCTTTTCCAAAGTATCAGATTTGAAACTGGCTGTTGCGGAAAAGATTCGTGATTATGTGATCAAAGGCGGATTCTTGTTTGCCATGTGTGCCGCAACGGATACGTATGAAATTGCTTTGGCTGCATGGAATACGGATATTGTGCCTGCTGTTTTTGACGGGGACGGTATAGATCCGGACTATAAAGAAAAACTGGATTTCAGCCGGACCTTTGCCTTTGAGAACTTTTCGATTATTACTGACCCCAATATTTATGAATTTTCTGATATTGATATTCCACCGGGATATGATCCATACGCGATCGATATGAACACCGATTATTTTTCTCTTTTTGAATTTTCCGCCAAATGGGATCCGGTTCCCACAATGTTGACGCAAAATCATGAAGATTTGATTCGCGGATTTATGGGACAGACCAGCAATTTCAACCGGGAGCGGATAAAGAAACATGTGGTTGTGATGGGGGACACACCTGGAACAAGCCGTGTCAAATATCTTCACGGGAATGCCGGGTGGGGGACATTTACCTATTTAGGAGGCCATGATCCGGCAGATTACAGGCATTTTGTGGGGGATCCGCCGACGAATCTGGAACTGTACAAAAATGATCCGGGTTACCGGCTTATTCTTAACAACATTTTATTCCCGGCAGCCAAAAAAGAAAAGCGGAAAACATAATATTTTTATCTCTTGATATTGTCTTCCATAAGAGTTAATATTAATTAAGTGAATAATAAATATGTCATAATTTCACAGG
>LDZU01000082.1_pt1 | contig 18576 bp, 20 predicted proteins | sample 615531 | NCBI WGS metagenome assembly LDZU01 (sample SAMN03408293, study PRJNA278302) | terrestrial metagenome | isolation source: oil reservoir sample SB2 | place: USA: Alaska, North Slope, Schrader Bluff formation | collected 2011-09 | reverse complement strand
AAGCGATTCGGTATCTGTTGAAAAACTGGTAATCTGGATCCGGAATTTTAATCAGGCACTGCATAATCTGGGATCACGCTGGCAGCCCAGTCTGGCACTGGAACTGGCTGTGGTGGAATGCCTGGAAGAACAGAGCCAGGAACAGATTCGACCTGCGGCCAAACCGGCATCCTCTCCCGCTCTAGCACAGAAAGGATCCCTGAAACCATCTGCCCAACCAGGCACAATCAAAGAAAAAGAAAAGGAACCCCCAAAATCCATTGAAGCAACGCAATTAAAAAAACCCATCAACGAACCACTCCCGCAGGAATCCGCTAAACAGGAAAGGCAAGAGGAGCAAAAAGAGCAACAGGAGAAGAATACAGTCGATGCTGCTGCCGGATCTTCTGAAGAAGTGTTGCGAACTCGCTGGCGAGAAATTCGCTCGCTTGTACGCCAGGAAAAACCACATACCGAAGCTTTGCTCAATTCTTGCAAATCCATCAATCTGGAAGGGAGCAGGTTAAAATTGGGTTTTGAGAGCGACCTGCTGAAAACAAAAATGGATACGGATGCCAACCGGGAAATAACCAGGAAAGCCATTAAAGCTCTGCTGGGTTTGGATGTGCAGGTTGAATGTGTGGTAGTGAAGAATAAGAATAACAACCAGCCCAATCACCCGGCGGAGCAGCACGGGAATCTGGTCAATGCTGCTATTTCTCTGGGTGGAGAAATTATTGATAAGGAGTAAAAAAATGTCCAAGGGTCCTAAAGGTTTGTTAAATTCCGATAATTTATTAGGGCAAATGCGCCAGATGCAGGAGCAGTTAAAAGTAGCGCAAAAAGAATTGGAAAAAGAAGAAATCAGCGCTGATATCCGCGGAGGAGCGCTCAAGATCACCTTTACAGGTGGGCAGGTCTGCAAAGCCGTAGAAATCGATCCGGAATTCTTGAAAAGTGTGGACGCTTTAACACTGGAGACTCTGCTGGTTGAAGTTATCAACAAAGCGCTCGACAAAGTCCGCAAACAAACCATGAAAAAACTTGGACCGATCAGTGGAATGGGGAAATAAGGAACCCAGCTTATGCCACTACTCCCGGAACCTCTTCAGCGCTTGACCCAGGCTTTTGAACGTCTGCCCGGTATTGGCCCGAAAACCGCTTCACGGCTGGCATTCTTTATATTGAAAGCGCCTGATCCGATCTCTGCGGAATTGGCGGATGCCTTGAAGGGATTACGCCTGGCAATCGGTACCTGTCAAACTTGCTACAATATCACGCTTGCCAATCAGACTCATTGTGATATCTGCGCGGATACTCACCGCGATGACAGCATTATCTGTGTGGTTGAAGACCCAATGGATGTGCTGGCGATCGAACGCGCTGCTGCTTTCCAGGGGAAATATCATGTCCTGCAGGGGACATTATCTCCCATCGAAGGCATTGGTCCGGATGACCTGCGCATTCGAGAACTGGAAGAGCGCGTGAAAGTCGGGAATATTCAGGAAATCATCATTGCCACCAATCCCAGCATGGAAGGGGATGCCACAGCGCTGTATCTCAAAAAACAACTTGGCGCATATCCGGTGCACATCACACGCCTGGCGCGGGGACTGCCGGTGGGTGGTGACCTGGAGTACACTGATCAAACCACCATCCTGCGAGCTCTGGCGGGCAGGCAGGATATGTAGTAGCCTTTTCTCAGGATTATAAAAAGAGGAATCGAATTGCTCGATTCCTCTTTTTGTGTACTCAGGATTTATCTATTCCCACAGAATCCCAAATTTATCCACGCGGATATGCTGTTTGGTGGGTGTAAGGCGGATTTCTTCCACGGTGAGTGAGGTTGAATCCCATTTCTGGTTGATCACAGCTTTCTGGTCAGCTAGATTGGCTTGCAGGTTTTCCAGCTCTTCCTGATAATCAGCCAGCACCTGCTGAGCTTCTTCCAGTTTGGACTGTGATTCCTGCAGCATACGATTTTTTGTCAGGGAACTGGAGAGTCCGGTAACTTTTTTCTTGGTCAGCAAGGTGAATACTGCCTGCCCGCCTTTCCCGAGCAATTCCAGGCGGCGGTTGTTGACTTCCGATTCAACTTTCTCAACACGCAGTTTTTGACGATCTACTTTATTCTGCGCGCTGAGGATTTTTGTTTGAAACCCTCTTTCCAACACTGCCAGCTCCGTTTTCATCTTTTCCTGCGCGGCAGCGTTTAAGCGCTGTTCAAATGCAGCACGATCCTCGCCCGCCTGTGATTGCAGACCAGTTTCTTTATTGCGGAATACCGAAAGACTGTCGCTTTCATAAATCCACTGTTCGAATTCCTTTTCCCGTTCCGCCCACCATTTGGGGTCTTTCATCCATTCACTTAAATTATTGCGGTCCATTCCAGAATCCCCCGCCGGTGAAAAACTATCTCTGGTAAGACCCGCTGCGATATTTCCGTTCCAATCCAGCGCCCTTTGGGGAGGTGCGGGGATGATGACGGTGATGGTGTGGCTGACGTTGATCACCGGACTGCGCGAATAAAAACTGACCTCCGCCTGTCCCAACAAGGCAGCTTTTTTCCCTGAGGGGCTGCTCCCCAAGCGCACATACTCCGCCGCTATTGAGAGTGAGGTTGTGTCTGCAGACGGAGCAGTGGAATATGTTTCAACTTTCTCTTTTTCAACAAGTGAGGCTGTCGGCATTTGCATACCGACTAATTTATTCAAAGCAGGTATCTGCTGAATGGATAAGGGACCGCTGAGATAGTCCATCGCCCAGCGCGTCTGGAATATCTGCGGTTGTTTTTCATTTACGTTCTGGAGCAGAAAAACGCGTTTACCAAGGGAGGAGATCGTTTTATCAAGTGCGCTGCGGCTTAATCCTCCTGCTGCGCTCTCCAGACCATCCAGCAGGCGCTGTTTATCCTGGTCGGTTTGCAGCCTTCCAATCATCCAGGTGCCGGCATTGGATAAGGCTTTGTAATCCACATCGATGGGATTCTGGGTCGTGAGAACCAATCCCAGTCCAAACGCGCGCGCCTGTTTCAACAGACGGATGATGAGCGGTTTGGAGGGTGGATTTGCAACCGGGGGTAAATAACCCAGGATCTCATCAAAATAAAGCAAAGCTCTGACGCTGGTTGTGCCGGTCTGTTTGCGCATCCATGTGTCGATAGCCGCAAACAGAAGGGTGACAAAAAACATGCGTTCTGTATCATCCAGATGGGCAATGTAAAAAATGCTGTGGCGCGGCTTTCCATCGGAAGTGAAAAGGAAATCAGCCACATCCAGCGGCTGCCCTTCAATCCAGGATTGAAAGGATGGGGAAGCCAGGAAATTGTTCAACTGCAGGGCCAAGCCATCCCGTTCTTTCTTTGGAAAGAACTTATCGATCGGAAAAGCTCCCAGTTTTGTGATGGGAGGATCCTGAATGAGCAGGATGAGCGTGGTAAGGTCAAGAGCGGAATTATTCTTCCAACTGTGTTCGATAATATTGGCTATTAAAATATGCTCGCGTGAACGCAGCGGATCAATATCTTTAAATCCGATCAGGGTCAGCAGTGCGGAAACGGTGCTGGAGATCATTTCACGAAGAGACTCTTCATTTTCATCCCAATTCACCTGAGGTGGATTAAAGGATGTCAGGATATTGATCGGGATACCTCTGCTGGAACCCGGGGTATAAATGGCACGCTCAACGCTGGATTGAAGGTTAAGCAGATCTTCTTTTCCGATCTCCCATTCCTGCAGCCCCTTCTGCCAATTATCCGCGGTAATGGCTGCCATTTCCGGAATGGTTTTCCCCTCGCTTCTGGCCAGATCAGGATTGATCCACGGTTCAAAATCAGCAGGTTTTAGCTCAGGAAAGTGCAGCAATAAATTGGTTAGATCGCCTTTGGGATCAATGATAATGGCAGGGATGTTCTGCAAAGCAGCTTCTTCCAACAGACCGATACACAAGCCGGTTTTCCCTGAACCAGTCATTCCGGTAACAATGGCATGGGTTGTCAGATCATCCAGATCATACAGGAGCGGCTGATCAGCGATGAGCTTCTTCGTTGATAGATCGAAGAGTTTTCCCAGATAAAGTTCCCTATTTTTTCGATTGACCATTTTTCGCCATTTCATTTTTTGATATCCTTATTGTATATGCAGAAATATCATTGTGGTAGGGATTTTACAAAAGCGTCTGTGTGGATATAATGAAACCATAAACAAGGTAAAAAATGGCAATTGATTTCTATACATATACATTGAAAATTGCAGATGGAGCTGAGATTCCTATCGCCAAAGAATATCTGGTGATGGCGAGTTCGCTGAAAAGCCACCGGCATCGCAAAGGGGAGATTCTGGCTGTCATGCTGGATTTCAACTACCCTGCGTTGATCACAGAAAATGAAATCAAAGAAATGGCTACGGATGCCGGAAAAACATTCTTTGCTACACCGGGGTCGGTCACGAATGCCATCCAGAGTGCGGCGGGATCCATCAATAACGCGATTCTGGAAAAAAACCTGGCGGCGGATTCCGGAGAAACGCTGAATGCATCTGCCAGCTTTGCGGTTTCGCATAACGGGTATTTGTTCCTTGCTCAAGCGGGTATCGCACATACTTTTATCATAGGGGCTGAATCGCTCACCCATTTTACAAATCCAGATCCGAACGAGCGAGGCTTTGGGGCTTCGCGCCGGTTTTATTTAAATTTTAAACAGATCACACTCTCCGCTGGGGATCTGATCATTCTTTCAACGAATATTCCAGCCACATGGGATGACGAACACTTAAAGGGCAGTCATCTGCTCAGTATGGAACAGGTACGCCGCAGACTGATGAATCAGATTAACGGTGACCTGACCGCGTTGGTAATTAAATGCAGAGAAGGGAAAGGAACAGTCCAAGAAGAGGATTGGGCGGAGGAGAAATCCAGGTTTTTTCCCAATCGGGCACCCGTACCGGAAAATGAAGAATCCCTTTCGTCAGAAAAAGACAGAAATGCAGAGGTCCCTCCATCTGAATTCGAAAAGCCAGATGATTTTTCTTCTCAGAGCGAATTTACTACCATAGAAAATCCAGTTCCGGTTGATTTTGAGCAGCAGGATTATGGAAGTGATGAACATGGTGAAGATATTGTTATTGAAACCGGTCAAGCGGAGCGGGCACGCACAGGAAAGGAAAAGCAGCCACCTGAAGCACCGCCTCAAAGAATCAAAAAAGCGAAGCGCCATGAAGGTCAGCTTTTCAATCAATCAACCGGTCAGCCTTCAAAAATCAAAGAGGAAATCAGAAAGTTTTTCCTTAAAATAGGCAGCCGCTTGTCTGCTAATTCCAGTCCGCTGGAAGGCGGAGGTTCAACCCATCTGATGAGCGTCATCGTGATTGCAATTCCGATCATTCTGATTGCCACCGCAGCACTTGTTTATATTTACAGCGGTAGACGTGAACAGCACCAGGCTTTTCTGGCAGAAGCGCAATCCTATATCTCACAAGCTGCCTCGATCGAAGAAGCCTCCCAGCAGCGTGAATACTGGTTAAAAGCTTACGATACTGTCTTGAAAGCTCTGGAATTTGGTGATAGCGATCTTTCTGCTACTTTACTGACACAAACCCAGACTATCATCGATGATATGGATCTGGTTACCAGGTTGGATTTCAGACCTGCCACAACTTCTCAATTTTCTCAGGATGTTGTGCTTTCAAAAATTAAAGGTAACGATTCGGGAATTTATCTTTTAGATAGTGCCGGCGGAAGGATCTATCATACGGAGAAGAATTCCAAGGGTTTTTATGAGGTTGATGCAAACTTCCAGTGTGGACCGGGAACCTATGGTGTCATTACGTTGGGCAAGATCGTTGATTTCACCACCCTGCCAACCAACACACGCGCTTATGAGGTTTTAGCGGTGGACTCCGCTGGAAACCTGCTGTATTGCCTGCCTGATAGCGATCCCGTACCCGGCTCACTGATTCCACCGGAAAGTGAATGGGGTAGAATCGCAGCAATGAGTTTGGATGAATATACCCTGTACGTGGTAGATGCCGATCATGATCGCATCTGGAGTTATTCAGGGCGCGATTTCGAGATTGCGGCGATGGCCGGCATCGTATTCAGCAGCCATCCTGTTGATTTTCTGGGGACGGAGGAGGTTGAATTGGGGGGTGCATTGGATCTGATCGTGAATAAGGAAGATATGTTCATCCTGCATGAAGACAGCCACATGACAACCTGCCAGTACAATCCATACAGGGAAGGGAATGCAACAGAATGCCAGGATCCGACCGCGTATGGTGACAGCCGCATTGGTTATGAAAAGAATCCACTAGTCTATTTTGATTCACAATTCCGCGTAATTCAGGAAACCACCTATCCGAATTCTGCTTTTTACATCCTGGACGCTGCCGAGCGAGCAGTGCTGCAGTACAGTTATCAATTGAATTTGGAAAGAATGTTAAAACCACAACCCAGTAAAACATACCCGCTGCCAGAAACAGAAATGACGGGAGTGGGCGTTTCGACAGAGAAAGAATTATTCCTGGCTTTTGGGAACCAGCTGTACGTGGGGGAATTGCCCTGATCGCAACAACCTAAGAGTGCCGGTTTTCGATCGCGGCGAGGATTTTGGCTTCCAACTTTTTTCCAATCCCCGGAATTGTATGCAGTTTCCCACCCTGTGCGGCGGCGTGCAGTTCTGGGATGGTGGTGATGCCCAGCGTTTTCCAGATCAACGCTGTCGTTTTAGGACCCATCCCTGGCAGTTCAAGCCAATCGAGCAGGGCGGGAGGAATCTCACCCTCCAGACGGTCTAAAAAAGCCAGGTTTCCGGTTTGGTTCAATTCCTTAATCTTTTCAGCGATTGCTTGCCCGACCCCCGGGATGGACTTAAGAGCTGGAATATCCATTTCAGTGAGGTTTTCAGGGGTGTTGCGGATGCTTTCAGCCGCTCTTTCGTAAGCAGTGACCTTAAAACTGCTCTCCCCTTTGATTTTCAGCAGTCTGGCAATTTTGATGAAAACCGCGGCGATGTTATGATTATCCATGAATTGATTATAGCGAAAAAGGATGATCAAAAAAATGTTCCTTGATGCGATTAAAAAACCAACTCTGCTGGTTGATCTGCACAAAGCGAGTGCCAATATTGCTGTCATGAGCGCCAAAGCTGCGCAGAATCGGGTGGTCTTGCGCCCTCATTTCAAAACCCATCAATCCACCCGCATCGCAGAACTGTATCGAGACGCAGGTGTAAGCGCGATCACGGTATCATCCGTGGAAATGGCACAGTATTTTGCAGCGGCAGGTTGGCACGATATCTTGATCGCGTTCCCGCTGAACTGGCGGGAGGTCGATGCGGTGAACGATCTGGCTGCCAGAATTGATCTATCTGTTCTTGTGGATTGCCCGGAGAGTGTGGATTTTCTCGCTGCCCATGCTTGCCATGCTGTGGGGGTATGGATCAAAGTGGATACCGGTTTGCACAGAGCAGGCATCTGGTGGCAGGAAATGCAGGCCATCAAAACCGTGGCGGAAAAAGTCATTCAATCTCCCAACCTTCATTGGAAAGGGATTCTCACCCATGCGGGGCAAACCTATCGCGCCAGTTCTCCTGAAGGTGTGAAGGAAAGGGCGTTTGCCAGCAAACAGGCGATGCTGGCAGTGAAACAGTATCTGCTGGATCAGGGATTGGAGAATATCCTGATATCCATCGGGGATACTCCGGGCTGTCGCTTGCTTGCGGATTTTGCCGGCGTGGATGAGATCAGACCGGGAAATTTTATCTTCTTCGATCTGGAACAATGGCAGCTGGGAGCTTGCCGCTCGGAAGAGATTGCGGTGGCTGTTGCCTGCCCGATCGTTTCAAAGAACAGGATTCGCAGTGAACTGGTTATCTATGGGGGTGCCATCCACTTTGCGAAAGAAACCCTGCAATACAAGGGGAGAACTATTTACGGTCTGGTGGCAGGCACACCGGATGAACCGTTCAGCGAGATCCAGCCGGACTGCATACTGATAAACGCGACCCAGGAGCATGGAATAATCGAACTGCCCCCATCTATTTTTTCCCAATATCAGATAGGCGATGTGATCACAATTTTCCCGGTACATGCCTGCCTAACCGTTCAAGCAATTGGCGAATATACAGATATCCATTCAGGAATCCTCATTCCCACCATGGTAACAAAAAGGAATGGCTGCTTGTGAGCCATTCCTTTTGAAACTCCATTTCTATTTGTGGTCATCCGTAAATCACGGTGATCGGGACCGGTATAAAGGTCATAATAAAAACGAGGATCATCAGAATTCCAACCAGTTTGCGTTTTCCATCCAACTGGGTGATCTGGTCCAGCGGTTCGGCGTAGGTTCTTCCCATCAAGAATGCGAGCGCGGCCCAGAACCACCATACATTCCAGAAGAAGCCTAACAGCACCAGTCCCGCAATGATGAATGGGAGAATGCGCCTTGAATTTTTCGTCCCGAACAGCGCTTGAAAAATATGACCTCCGTCGAGTTGACCGACTGGGATCAAATTGAGCATGGTCACAAAAAGACCTGCCCAACCAGCCCAGGCAACCGGATGCAGCATAACATCCAGCCCCCCCAGGGGGATCGGACTGCCGGTGAAGAAATACTTGAACCAGTGTATCAGGAGCACGATGCCGCTTTTTCCAACCGGTTCCGGAAGGAGCTTTCCGAAACTGATATATTTCAGGAGAAGATAAAGCAGCGAATTCCCTTCCATTTGCAATCCGCTGCCCGCTGGCAGTACCAGCGGTAAGGGTTCCACAGTGGAAAGATGCAAGCCGATCAGAAGCACGATGATGGATACCACCAGACCGCTTAATGGACCCGCAACTGCAATATCGAAAAGCTGTTTTTTATTCTTTGGGATCGAGCGCATGTTGATAAAAGCACCCATGGTGCCGAAAGTATTGAATGGAAATGGTATGAAATAGGGGAGTGTTACATCCACTCCATTTTTCTTACCGGCAAAATAATGCCCGAATTCATGGGTACCGAGAATTGCCAGCAGTGATACAGCAAAAGGCCAGCCATTTTTCAGGATGGCGAGAATTGCCTGCCAGGTATCCTGCGGCAGTGCGCTATCCATGCTGTACAAACCGCCGGTGAATAGAACACTGATCAGTGTCAAAATGAAAAGGATCAGGTTCAGCCGCGGATTTGTCTTTTTCGGTTTTGCAACCTCGGGTACGAGGAAAACAATCTGCTGTTCCCCTTCAACGCGAAAAATAGGGAGCAGTTTGAGCGGTTTTAATGCAGCTTCCAGTGCAGAATATGCTTTTTCGCTATCGGGATTTTTTAATTTTCCAATGAATTTTGCAATATAAGGATTTGTTTCATTCGGTCCGTATGCCACATCGCTTACAGAAAATTCTTTTTCTACGATCTCATAATATTTCAATTGGTCATTTTCCATGGATGCTCTTCCCTATTTTGATTTGCGTTATTGTACTTAGAATGGAGGGAATAAAGCATAAGAATTTTCTTAATGAAGCGGGAATGGATGGGAGTCGAACCCACCACGGCCTGCCTGACAGCCCGTCACCGGTTTTGAAGACCGGGGGACCCACCGGGACCCTACCATTCCCGGTTATAAGGATATACTAGAGGGCGTCTATTGTAAAGAGAACGTCCTTTTATTTTAAAAGCGTTAGCTTTTCGACTCCGCGCACCTGAGAAAAGGAAGCACCCTGCGCGATAAACCGGTGCACCAGGTCCGCATCGGTGATGCGCACTCCTGCCAGAATGTCCAATCCATGGTCGAAAAGAAGCGGTGTCATGGGCGTGCTGGGTCCCATCATGATCTTTAGCGCCGTGGATTTACACAAGCGGATATATTCTTCCGCTGCATTGGTGATTAACGTATTGGCTGTCATGGCCACAATATCTGCTTCTGGCAGCAGGCGAGGGGCATCCGATGGGCTGAATTCCCCTTCACCAGGATTCAAATCAATCACCCACACTGTATCCGCAACCCGTTTCAATTTTGGGATAAATGGAAAATGACCGATTAAAACGATCTTTCTCTCTTTCCCCTTTTCTGCCAGGAGGTCGGCTACATTTATTTTTTCTGAATTGACTGGTGGAGGATCAATCAATGAATTGATGGTAGCCAAACCAATTCCGGCTTCGAGAGTGTTGCCAGATAAACTGAATGCAGCCAACTCCAGAGCTGTTTTTTGCAGCAAATACCCGGCCTGCGAAACCAGTTCCTCTCCATGGGGTTGGCTGCCAATGATAGTGGATGCCATCCCGCTGAACCGGCTGGTTACCAGGGTCGAGTGCGCACAAACCTCAATTCTTTTCACCGGATAATCTTCCTGGAGATGATCCAGCAGGTTTTGTAAAATTGGTTTCATGAAAAAATCCTCTCTTATGATTTTAAATCAAAAAACATCCAATAAATACAAACTTGAAGAAAACGCATATTCCATTAAAAGAGATGCTATTAGCGAAAAAAGACCCATGGGAGAATCTGATACAGAAATGGCTGCAACCAGATCAGAAAAAAACCAAGGCATATTCCTAAAATCCAACCGGCAAAAACATCACTGAGATAATGCACTCCCAAAGCAACTCTGGCAAAACTTACCCCAAACACCCAGATAGTGAGGATGATCGCGAGGGGAGTCAGATGCAGCCCCCAGAAAAGCACGGCAAGCATGGCTGCTCTGGTGGCATGACCGGAGGGAAAGGAATGAGGATCACTGTTGCGGTAGATGGCTCCCCATTCACCTGCCGGTCGGCTGCGTTTGATGATGAATTTGATTGATAATACCAGCACTGCCTGAATAATAATGGAAGCTGCCAGAAAAGCGGAATAAGTATGCCAGATGGATTTTGAAAATAACCAGACCAGGAAGAGAAAAGCCAGCCAATACCACGAATCCCCGGAATGCGCCAGAAAGACCGCAAGGGGATGTAGCATCTTGTTTTCCCCCATGCGGCGCATCTTCTGCGATAGAGCAACATCCTTCTCAAGGAAATTTTTAATAAAAACTTTCATGCTGTCAGGATTCCCTTCAATAGAATGCAGACCATTTTAACACTATTCAGCCGGGCAGGTTGAGATGAGAATCCGTTTACAATAATATCTATACTATCGAAGCGAATTAGGAGACATGAAAGTGACAAAATTATTCCAAGTGGATGCGTTTACAAACCGAATTTTTCACGGCAATCCGGCCGCCGTTTGTTTATTGGAAACTGAAAAGACGACTGCCTGGATGCAGGCCCTGGCAGCAGAGATGAATCTCTCGGAGACGGCCTTTCTGACCAAACGCGAAAACGGATATGATCTGCGCTGGTTCACACCTGCAACCGAGGTGGAACTGTGCGGGCATGCCACACTGGCAAGCGCCTGGATTCTGTTCAACGAAAAAATCATTCCATTCGACCGGATGATCAGCTTTTATACATTAGGTGGTTTGTTAACAGCCAGATGGGAGAAGGACGCTGTGGTGCTGGATTTCCCCGCTTTCGGGGGTCCACAACCTGTGACGAAACCTGCATTAATCACTGCCCTGGGTTTAAAACAGGGCAATATCTGGCAGGTTGGATCCCATTGCATCGTTGAAGTGGATGATGCAAAAATGGTCAGAACGATGAAACCTGATTTCGAAAAAATGGTGGAGTTGGGATATGGCGATCTGGCAGTAACAAGCCGTTCAGATGATCCTGCTTATGATTTTATTTCCCGTTTCTTTGCTCCCGCACTTGGCGTCAATGAAGATCCGGTGACCGGTTCAGCCCACTGCAGCCTGGGACCTTTCTGGATGGAAAAGCTGGGAAAGAATCCGCTGAAAGCATTCCAGGCTTCCGCACGCGGTGGCAGTTTACTGGTTGAAATAAAAGGAGAGCGTGTTGAACTGCATGGAAAAGCTGTCACTGTTTTCCGCGCAGAACTGAATGATTAAATTTACGAATTACCGGAGTACCTGATTCATTCGATGCCACACTCCCGTCCATTCCGGTAAGGTTTTCCATTCCTTTTGGTCGATTTGCTCGGCAAGCTCTTGACCAAAGAAGAATGTGGTATTTTTTTTGGCGTCTTCCAGGGATTGAAATCGATAATCCGTGCGGATCACTTCGCGTTGGAAGCCCCATTTGGCTTCTATCCGCTCGTAATACTCGGTATGCGCTTGGGTAGGGGGTGCCGGTGTTTCTTTTCCGGTCCCGAGTGTTTCCATAATAAAGAGCTGTCCGAAGGGTTTTGTTACACGTTGCATTTCGTGGATAAAGCGATCGATTTCCTCCTGCCAGGTGTCCGGATACCAGCTGCAAAAATGGCCTGCTGCCCATCCGGCTGTGGTCACATCCGCCCATGCATCCCGTATGGGAAGATGGCGGATATCACCCTGTGCCAGGCTCCAGTTCCCGGTTACCTGCTGCATTTGTATTTGCTGTTCTACCAGCATTTGAAAACTGATATCCAGTGCTACCAGATCAGGTTTCAGTTCTTTAAAAAGCAGCGGCATTCTGCCGGTGCCACTGCCAAGGTCAAGGACCTTGCGGGCCGTAATGGGTGCAAATTGCAGAATGGTCTTGAGGAGATTGTTCTCAAAATCCTCGCAGTTGATCATTTTGTGATAGGCATGTGTCTGGTTCTTGTAAATTTCAATGAAGTGGTCCATATTATTCCCTTTTTGTATCATCCAATTCAGTCAATAAGGTTGTATTGGCCAATTTTTCGATGATCGCAATGACCGCGGAATTATCCAGATCCTGCATACCGTTCTGCAGCATGGCCTGATAGAGCTGAAAATTAACCGCAGTTGATGGAAGTGGGACTCCAAATTCATGGGAAGATTCCATGATGATATTGAGGTCTTTTGCCTGTAAACTGGCTTTGAATCCGGGATTGCGGTTTCCGGCAAAGAGATGCTGTGGTTTATGGTCGAGTGTCCAGCACTGGGCGGCGCCGTTTTGAATGGCCTGGATGACCTTTTGAGGATCAGCTCCGGCCTTCTGTGCGAAGATCAGCAATTCTCCCATGGCGACCATCTGCGCGGCGACCATGATCTGGTTGGCGGCTTTGGCAATTTGACCGGCACCAGTCTCACCTACATGAGTGATGGTTTTCCCAATCGCATTGAAGATAGGCCGAACTTTTTCAAGTGCTTCTTCAGGTCCCCCTACCATAATGGTAAGCGTTCCGTTGATGGCACCGATATCTCCACCGCTCACCGGCGCATCCAGACTCATAACGCCTTTTCCCTCAAGCAGACCGGCCATCTTGCGCGCTAGCATAGGGCTGATGGTCGAGTTATCCACGTAGATCATCCCTTCGTGTGCACCCGCGAGAATGCCGTGCTCCTGTACGATGACCTTTTCTACATCCGGTGAATCGGGAAGATTGGTAAAAACTACATCAACCTGTTCTGCGACTTCCTGTGGAGTGGATGCGCGAATTGCCCCCTCTCTGACAAGCTCATCAACTGCTGTCTGGCTGCGGTTATGCACGACCAGGTGAAAACCGGCTTTAAGAATGTTTCTGGCTATGGGTTTTCCCATGATGCCCAGGCCGATATACCCAACTTTCACGTCCGTCTCCTTTTTATGAAATACTCCATGGAACTTCTTCTAATGGAGTAGAATTCGGTAATCATTATAAATTGAAAGATAATAAAAATGCATATACATGAACATAGCCATAACTCAACAAGTACCATTGCAAATATCCGACTGGCTTTCTTTTTAAACCTGATTTTCGCAGTAGCTGAATTTATTGGGGGACTGTACATTAATTCTGTGGCTGTCTTATCGGATTCCTTACATGATTTAGGCGACAGCATTTCGTTAGGATTATCGTGGTATTTTGAAAAACTGTCACACCGAAACCGTAATGGAAAATATTCTTACGGATTCAGACGTTTTTCTTTGCTCGGTGCAGTGATCAACGCGATCATTTTGGTAGTCGGATCCATCTTTATCATCCGTGAGGCGGTCCTCCGGTTGATGAATCCGGTTCAAACTAATGTTCAAGGAATGGCGATTTTCGCGCTGATCGGTATAACCATCAATGGATTTGCGGCATATCGCATGCAGAGAGGCAAGACCATGAATGCCAAAATGCTGACATGGCATCTGCTGGAGGATGTTTTGGGTTGGGTTGCAGTATTGATCGTTAGCATTGTGATGATGTTCGTCGACCAGCCGTCACTTGATCCGATCCTATCCATGGGATTATCTTTGTTTGTGCTGTATAACGTGATAAAAACCCTTGTTGAAACCATTTCTCTTTTCCTGCAGGCGGTACCTGCGGAGGTGGATATGGATGAAATTGAACGGAGAATAAAACGACTGGAGAAAGTGATGGATGTGCATCATACCCATGTGTGGTCTTTGGATGGAGAAGAAAATGTTTTAACCACGCATATTGTGCTGGCTGAGGGAGCTAAAAGCCAGGAAATTCGCCAGGTCAAGAACTCAATCCGGGAGATCGCAAAAGAATTCCATTGTGACCACACAACGGTTGAGCTTGAATATTTGAAAGATGATTGCTCTATGCCTTGTTAGAGAAAATACAACACGGTCGTGAACGCAACCATTTAACGAACTCTGCGTATATTCTAGAAAAGAGATGGAATTGAATATACAGGATGGTGAATGATGGCAACGAAAAAAGAAAAAGTAATTGATGTAACACCGCTGGAAAATGAGGGAAAGGTCACTCCCAAAGTGGAGAAAGCGCCTGCAACTGAAAACACAATCCGAGCGGAAGAATCCAAAAAAACTACGAAGAATAGTGAACCTGCAAAAGAAGAATTGCAAAAAGAAAATGCTCCACTATCCTTTCTGCATGGGCCTGTGCTCCTGGGTGCCGGATTGCTTATTTTGGGCGTTGTTCTTCTGGTCGGAGAGCTGCTCGGTTTCCACTTCGGTTCGATCATGTGGCCATTCATTTTTATAATTCCGGGCGGCGTGATTTTCTTGAGCGCTCTTTCCTCGCAGGATGGGCATGCTGAAGGACTGGCTATTTTAGGTTCCATGTTGATGGCACTCGGCATTTTGTTCCTGCTGCAGCACATTTTTGATATGTGGGCAAGTTGGGCATACGCATGGGCTCTGCTTGCGCCAACCTCCATTGGTGTAGCGCAGGTCATCTATGGCAAGCAGTGCAAGCGAGATTCTTTGGTAAAAAATGGGAAAGGTCTGATCGAAGTTGGATTGACCATGTTCTTCATTTTCTTTGTATTCTTTGAATTGATCTTGAATATCAGTGGAAAGAATTTGATCCCATTTGGTCTACCGGCTTTCCCCGTAGCATTGATCGTGCTGGGTATTTTTGTAATACTGCGCGCAATCCTGCGTACAAAATAATCTAGGAAAAGCAGGTGTTTTCCGAAAACACCTGCTTTTTTTTGTTTATTTCCCCAAAGCAAGATAATATAATGGTGTAGCTTGAAACTGATGATGGGAGATCAAATATGAATTTAGTGTATCTTGCTATCGGAATTGGGATGCTGGTTTTTGGGCGGAAACTCTTTTGGCTGTTTACGGGGGGGATTGGTTTTTTTCTTGGATACACTTTGGCTCCAAAAATATTATCTAATCAATCAGAGAATGTCATTCTAGTCATTGCCGTGATCATGGGATTATTAGGAATTTTTCTGGCGATATTAATCAAAACCGCAGCCATCAGTATCGCCGGATTCGCCGCTGGTGCATATATCGTCTATTCTCTCCTGCCTATGATCAATTTTGATCTTGGTAATTATTATTGGCTGGTTGTGATTGTCGGGGGAGTGCTGGGAGCGATTCTTGCCGGAACGATGTTCGATTGGGCTTTGATCATCCTTACGGCGGCAAGTGGGGCGGTTCTTGTTTCGCAAACTCTGGACCTGACCTATCCACTCTCCGCGGTGGTGCTGGTAGTACTGTTCCTGATTGGGCTGATCGTTCAGGGAAACATGAAATCAAAAGATTAATTCGCACGTATAATTGAGCGATATCCACTTTTAGGGGATAATATGAACTTAGGTACAATCCTGGATGCAATCAAGATATGGGTGGAAGGATTGATCAGTACAATGGGTTACCCGGGACTCGGAATCACCATGTTCCTGGAAAACATTTTCCCTCTCACCCCTTCTGAAATTGTGTTACCTTTGGCTGGAAGCTTGACCCTCACCGGTCGGTTTACTATTTTGGGTGTCGTTTTTTTTAGTATGCTTGGCTGCTGGCAGGCGCTTATTTATTCTACGGCCTCGGTAAATGGTGGGGCTCGGATAATGTGCGGAAATTGGTTGCGAAAATTGGAAAGTATCTGCTGGTCACAGTAGATGATTACGACACATCCTTGGAATGGTTCAACAAACATGGGGAACTCGTTATTTTTTTGGAAGAATGGTACCGATTATCCGCAGTTTGATTTCCATTCCAGCCGGTGTCGCATCGATGAATCTTTTTCGCTTTACAATCTTGACCATCCTGGGAACATCCTTATGGAATTTCGTTCTGGCCTTTGGTGGACGTCTGCTGGGCCAACAGTGGTCTAGGATTGCGGATTGGATTGGCACCTACCAAGATATTGTTCTTATCGCCGTTGTGGCAGCATTGATCGTCTTTATTGTGCGCAGGCTGCGGAAACGATCTATCAAGCCTGGCGAGGAATGACAAATTTAATATAAATATTTGAAAAATAAAACCTCCTTGATAGAATTAAAGAGAATGATCAAGGAAGTTAAAATGAAAAAAAGATCCAAATTATTAATCCTCTGTTGTACGTTCGTCTTTCTGCTGGTGATTACTGCATGTTCTTCTGATGATGCTGCCGAACAGGAAGTTGCGGACCAACCGGCTGCGGAACAAGAAGAAGCGGTAGAAGCAGAGGTTGGACAAGAAGACGAGCAGATTGAGCCGAGCGGGCCGGCTGAAGAAGAAATTGAAATCGAGTTCACAACCTCTGACGGCAGAACTCTTACAGGTACTTATTATCCAGCGGCAAAATCCTCGGCACCACTTGTGATCCTGATGCATTGGGTAATGGGAGAAAAAACAGACTGGATACAAATTGCTTATTGGCTGCAGAATAGAGGATTAGCGGGTATTACTGAGAATAATACTGGAATTGATATGCCGATGCCCTGGTTGGATTCAAGCTGGTTCCCACCCATGCCTGCGGATAAGTCGTATGCAGTTTTTGCTTTTACCTTCGATAATTGCGAAAACGGCGGCTGCCGGACAATCCAACGCGAAAAGTGGCTCCTTGATGCACAGGCAGCTTTCGAGATTGCTAAGACATTGGAAGGGGTCGATCCGAAACGGATTGTGGGGATTGGGGCAAGCATTGGCGCGGATGCGGTAGCAGATGGCTGCCTGTATATCAATACAGTGTATCCGGATACCTGCCAGGGAACACTCTCGCTTTCACCGGGTAATTATCTCACGTTAGATTACCAACCCGTCGTAACAGAATTGAACGCAATGGATCCGACCGTACCGGTACAGTGCTTTTATTCGACCGGTGATCGTGAATCGGCACCCACATGTGAATCGATTACGGTAAATGAGAATTATTCAACCGTAAAATATGAGGGAAATTTGCACGGCATGATGCTCATTCAACCCGATCTGGAACATGATACACTGTCGCTTATCCTGGAATTCCTGGACGCTACTATTGGAGCAGAATAGGGTTATTTATCTAAATACGAAACTTTTATACTGAATATTCGTATATTCAGTATAAAAATAACCCAACAAAGGTGGTGAAAAAATGGCGAGATCAAGGATCTTTGGAAAGATATTGAATCCCATCATTAAATCGATTTTAAAATCACCACTTCATTCGCTCATGAGCGATCGTTCTCTGGTGATCCGATACATGGAAAGAGAATCCGGGAGGGCGAACTCTTTCCCTGCATATTATCAACGGGCAGGAAATTCACTGCTTGTGCTGGTAGAAAAAGCTGAGGATTGGTGGCGTGATTTACGCAATGGAGCGAACGTTAAAGTGGTCATAAAAGGCAGCGAACAGCGCGGCTGGGCAGAAGCTTTGCAAAATCCCGATGTGATAACAGAGAATTTAATTCAACTTTTACGGGCAATCCCGGAACTTTCCATGGAATTGGAAATTCGGCAGGATGAGCATGGAGTTTATTTGAAAGAAGATATCAACAGAATTCTTCAACAATACGGTCTTTTAAATGTCGACCTTCAGGCAGAACAAGCGTGACCATTTTTCATATTACCCCTTTGAGGAAATGGCGCGAAGCATTGGAATCTGGTATGTACAGCGCTGACTCCCTTGTAAAAGAAGGATTTATCCACTGCTGTACAAAAAGCCAGGTTGAAGGTGTGATCAAAGCGTGGTTTCGAGGAGAATCGGATCTGATTCTCCTCGAAATTGAACCGGCACTGCTATCTGCCGAGGTAAAATACGAAGATTCTCACGGAACAGGCGAGCTTTTCCCACATGTTTATGGACCACTCAACCTGGATGCTGTAATTCGAGCTACTGTTTGTGCTTAAAGGTGAAACCAATGTTAAAACAACACCTGAATTCAACAAGCAAGTGCAACTTTGAAGGTCAAAGAGAGGTAAGCTGCGGTAAGATGAATACCTCTCAGACACCACATCAAAGGAGCACTCATG
>LDZU01005533.1_pt1 | contig 18611 bp, 17 predicted proteins | sample 615531 | NCBI WGS metagenome assembly LDZU01 (sample SAMN03408293, study PRJNA278302) | terrestrial metagenome | isolation source: oil reservoir sample SB2 | place: USA: Alaska, North Slope, Schrader Bluff formation | collected 2011-09 | reverse complement strand
TTAACACTGTGCGCTTGGAGCGCTCCGAGTTCCATGGTGATTGGAATTACGCAATACACCCTCAAGAGCAGTTATGAGTTATTTTGTTACGGATCCTAACATTAAGCGATAGAGATGCAGTTGTTTATAAAATGCATGGGGATGTCAGTCAAGTTCATAAGGCAGTTATTACAAGGGACGATTATGAGAAGTATGAGCTGACGCACTCGTTGTTTACTACTGCCTTGCAAGGTGACTCGGTATCAAAAACATTCTTGTTTATAGGTTTCAGTTTTAATGATCCAAACCTGAACTATATTCTTAGCCGTATAAGAATATCAGGAAGGTAATTTAGTATACTGCCATAAGAAGGCCTTACGCCAGTCGGACCACCAGTATATCCCCGAACATTACCTTGAAATCCTTGAGCGAAAACCCAGAGCTATTAAAAACGCGGCTCCTTTAAAAAAAGGAGTACTGCCCCGTGAACTCTCGGAATTTATGCAGTTATGCAAACACCGGGATAAGAATTATCAATTGGTAAACATACTCCTTCTGGGCAGAAAAATCGATCATGACACACTGCTCTGGACGGTGAAGCAGGCTAATGCGACAGGTACGCCCTCATATGATCTGGTGTGCTTTTACCTGGAAATCCAGACTGGAGCAGCGGATCCAGCCGGCGACGGTGTTAAAGTCAAGCCGGTGGATTTTAATAAGTATGATGAACTGATTGAAAGGGGGCGTCAGACCAGTGAAGAATGACGACTTCGGCTTCCATAATAAAATTGTCTCTTTGGCTAAAAACTTAAAGCTCCCGGCTTTTGCCGATTACCAATCGTATCTAAAAGATGAATCCTCAACTGAAGAAATTCTGTATAACCTGCTCTGTGCGGAAAACTCTGTTAAGGAGCAGAATAAGTATAAATACCGGATTAAAAACGCTGCTTTCCCCATCATTCAAACCCTTGATACTTTTGTCTTTGATGGACGCCTGCCTGATCTGAAGAAAGATACCGTTATGAAACTCGCCGCCTGTGATTTTATCAAACAAAAGCAAAATGTAGTTGCTGTCGGCAACTGTGGAACCGGGAAAAGCCATCTGGTTATTGCTCTTGGCGTTGAGGCTATTTCTAAAGGGTATACCGTCAAGTTTAAAAGAGCTTCAGATCTCGTGACGCAGATGACTGAAGCCGCCAGTGAGAAGCATTTGAGCCAGTTCATAAAAAACGTGAACGCCTGCGATGTGCTGATTATTGATGAGCTTGGATATCTGTCATTTGACGCGTCAGGAGCAAGTTTGCTGTTCCAGATCTTCGCGGCAAGATACGAAACCAAAAGCACCATTGTCACATCAAATCTTGAATTTTCCAAGTGGGTCACCTTTCTTGGCAGGGATGAACATATGACTGCGGCTCTGATCGGCAGATTAATACATTTATCTGTCATTCTCAATATGAATGGCGAGGATTTCAGGCTGCAAAACAAGATAAAAAAGTAAACAGTCACGGGGGACAGTCAAATGCGTGATAAGTTATTATTGGAAAAAACCGCTTCAAATACAGAACAATGCATGTATAGTTTGGATATGTATTTTGTTAGCGCCGGTTTTATTGACCTGCTGCCGACAGCGCTCAGGATAGCCGGAGAATTAAATTTCGGTGTGGCTGAGGTGATTGAGGCAATCTGCAAGGTTAGCGATAAATACAGGCAATACCCGCCCACCAGGAACAGGGCTGCCTGGTTTGAAAAGGTTTTTACAGAAAAGTTAGGTGAGGCAAGGGCGGATATTTTAGCCTATAAAGAAGGGGGGAAATACAGGTAGTGTTCCTTTGTTCAGCCAGTCTCTTACTAAAAGGAGACTGGTTTTCTTTTGTTCGGAATAATGACTGACTGACTGACTGAATAAGACTGGATGGATTATATTTCTTACAGAAACATCAATTTCAGGCTATCATGAAAAGTTTACATTAAAAACCTGTAATTTATGGTATCATACCTGGAAATTAATATGCCTTAATTTTACAATCCTTGATATACTGGAGTTCAAGAGTGGCTTATTTATCTATAGCGTAAAAATTAAATTTTCTGTTTTGTATTGGTCTCGTTAAAGCATAGCGTAACCACCCTTCTGTCGTTAAGATTCATCGCCGAGCAGCTGGGCTGCAAGGTGGAATGGGATAGTTCAACTCAGGAAATAAAGATAACCGATACGAAGTAATGACGCGTAGATTAGCCGCACCTATAAAAGGGTGCGGCTTTTGTTTTTTAGAAGTTTTTGCATATCCGCTCTTTCCGTTTATCAAGCTTCTGACATATTTTCTAAGACTTTTAATCAGGTATCCCGGTTCTGATTTTGTTCACTCACCATCTATCTATAATAGCTCATTCTTTAATCTCTTTTAAACAATAGCAAAGTCTGCTTTTTTAAAATATATGTTCCTGATATGTTCCTGATATGTTCCTACTAAAATCGGATTGATGCAGGGGCAAAATTATTATCATTTATGGGTCGAGTGATAAAATAATCAGATTACTAAAATAAAGGAATTATATCATCGCAGAAGTAAATATAACCTGTATTTGTTTAATCCGATCGTTATCAAGGGGGCCTGGTTTTTGTGAACTTGATACCAAAGAAAGATGAAATGACTCCCAAAGAGAGAATGAGCGCATTCGCAAAAGGAGAAGAAATCGATCGTATACCTTGTATTCCGCTTATGGGTGAAACCCAGACACACCTTACAGGGAAGAAATTGTCTGCCTACTATCATTCGCCCGAGCTGATGGCTGAAGTTGAAATAACTTGTTTCCGAATGTTTGGCCATGATGGTGTAGGTGTAGGGCCGGGTTTGCACGCCATACCAGAGGCTATGGGAACGAAATTGAAATTTCCCGATGATGGCCTGTCCTTTGTCAGTGAGCCTGTTTTAAAAGATTACACTGATTTTGACAGGCTGAAACCTGCTGATCCGCACAGTGACGGCAGGCTTCCTCTCATTTTAAAAGCGCTTCAAATAATTGATCAGGAAATAGGCAGCCAGGTGAATATCGGCAGTGGGGTAGGAGGGCCCTTCACCGCAGCGGCCGGCTTGCGGGGTACGGAAAACTTTCTCAGGGATCTGCAAAAAAAACCGGAAATGGCCCACCGTCTCCTGGAACTCGTAACTGAAAGCGCATTAAGATATATTGATGCGGTGTGCGATTTGGGCCTGATTCCCAGTATTGCCGAGCCTACTGCCACGGGAAATATAATCAGCGCCAAAAATTTTGAAGAGTTTGCTGTTCCGTATTTAAAGAAATACGTTGAGCGGATTTTTGAGCGTTGCGGTACAAGACCCAGCCTGCATATCTGCGGCAATTCAAAAAAAATCTGGCAGGGCATGGTGGATACCGGCGCTCCGCTTTTAAGCCTGGATAACGTGATCGATTTAGCCGATGCAAAGGTGACTGTAGGAGATAAGGTTTGCCTGATGGGGAATGTGCGTCCTATTGACACCATAATGAAGGGGACTCGCGAGCATATTTTGGCGGAGGCCAAAGAATGCCTCAGGAAAACTTATGATAATCCAAAAGGATATATATTAAGCACCGGATGTCAGATACCCATAGGGACACCTCCGGAAAACATTATTGCGCTGATGGATGCTGCCAGGATATATGGCAGGATGCCTATCGATCCCGAAATATTAACTTGAATAAAAAGGGGAGTGATTGTTTTTGAGTGATACTCAGAACATACTGGATCGTTTAGCCAATGGAGTCAGGGATATGGATGAGGAACTTGTCGTCAAGGCTGCCGGGGACGCCCTGGAAAATGAATTAGAAGCTCTTACGGCTATCAATGAAGGGCTGATCAAGGGAATGAATGAAGCAGGACGCCTTTACGAGGAAGAAGAATACTTTGTTCCCGAACTGCTTTTATGCTCCGATGCCATGTACGCCGGCCTGAACATACTGTCGCCGCATGTCCTGCGGTCGGATGAAAAGAGCAAAGTCAGGGTTGTTATAGGAGTGGTGGAGGGTGACACCCACGATATCGGCAAGAATCTGGTTAAGTTGATGCTTGATATAGAAGGGTTTGAGATTTATGATTTGGGGCGCGATGTTCCTTTGGCTGATTTTGTAAGCAAGGCCAAAGAAGTTGACGCTGCTCTCATTTGCCTTTCTACACTGATGTCCACCACAATGGACGGTATGTCCACAGTAATAAATCTGTTAAAAGAAGAAGGCTTAAGAGAGAAAATTACAGTGCTGGTCGGCGGCGGCCCTTTATCTCAATCATTTGCCGCCCGCATCGGGGCCGATGGCTATGCTGAAAACGCTACCAAAGCTGTAAGATTGGCCAAAAGGCTGTTGTCTCAAAAAGGAGTGGCTTTTTTTGACGATGACATCGAAAGAGCGGCTGGTTAAAGCCCTTAAAGGTGAAAGGGTGGACAGACCGCCTTTTATTTGTCCCGGCGGCATGATGAATATGGCGACGGTTGAAGTTATGAAGCAGGTTTGCGCACCCTGGCCTGATGCCCATGTTAATCCGCAGAAAATGTCTCAGTTGGCCCTGGGTGTTTCCCGTTTAACCGGTATTGAAAACCTTGGCGTGCCTTTTTGCCTGACTGTGGAAGCGGAGTCTCTGGGTGCAAGGGTAGTAATGGGGACGTTGGAGACTGAGCCCAGAGTGGCAGGTTACCCGCTTCGCGAAGTAGACCAATGGCCTGCCCTCAAGGAAGCAGCGTCGGATGCGTCAAGGGCGCAAAGTGTCACGGAGGCTGTGTCATTGTTGGCCAGGGATGACAACGGCTTGCCTGTTATCGCAAATCTGACCGGTCCGGTTACTTTGGCTACTTCACTGGTTGAGCCTATGGCCTTCTTTAAGGCGATGGGAAAACAGCCTGAAGAAGTACATAGCTTTTTATCGTTTATTACCGGCAGATTAATTGCCTTCGGCAAAGCTCAACTACAGGCCGGGGCTGAAGTGCTGACCATTGCCGATCCCAGCGGCACGGGTGAAATTCTGGGACCGCGCCGTTTCGCTGAGTTCGCCTTGCCTTATTTAAACTGTGTCCTGGAAGAACTTAAAGGCTGCTGCAAGGCAACTATAGTGCATATTTGTGGCCGTCTTGGGAGTATCTTTCAAGAGGTTGACCGGCTGAAGGCGGATGCCATAAGTATAGATTCTTTAACAAGCGTTTCAGACCTTAAAAATGCTCTATTGAACAAAGTTGTTGTAGGAAATGTGAGCACATACCTGCTTCAAAAGAGCCGACCCGATAGGATCAAAAATGCCGCTGCGGCCTGCCTGAAACATGGAGCGGCTGTTTTGTCCCCGGCCTGCGGTATCAGTCCGTTGACACCTCTGGCTAATTTGCAGGCTATGGCCCATGCGGCGAAAGAATTCTCACCCGGGGGATCGGAAGAATGACTATGGCCGGGAAACCGCCGTTACTTAAAGAGCTTGCAGTAGAATGGAATGGCGCAGGCCGTTGCTCACTGTTAAAGCTTCTCTGCGAAGCTGAACTTGAACCGCAAAGTTCCTGCGGAGGAGAAGGTAAATGCGGAAAGTGCAAGGTACGGATTATTTCTGGAGATTGTTCTTTGCCGGGAGAGGATGAACTAACCCGCCTGACAGCAGAAGAGATTGAAAACAATATTCGTTTGGCATGCCGCTGCAGTGTCAAGGGGAAGGTCGTTCTGCGCCGGGAGCAGAACGAACAGCGGCCGCGTGTATTGGAGGACAGTATAAGCACATTTTTTCAATTGGAACCTTTTCTACGAAAGCAGAAAGTGACAATTCTCCGGGACTGCGGACAGGATTCGTTATTGGAGCAGATCAGCGGACAAACTGGCGCTGTAATCAGCGAAAAAACATTGTTGCAGGCAATCACTTCTTTAGGTGAATACCGGCAGGACAGTCTGACAGCGATTATTAAAGAAGGTTCGATATTAGGATTTGAACCCGCCAGCGACGCGGCGGGAGATTGCTGCGGTTTGGCTGTAGATATCGGTACAACCACAATTGTAGCGGGACTTTTGGATCTCAAAAATGGAAAAGAACTTGCCGTCGCCTCGGCTGTGAATCCCCAAAAAAAGTATGGTTTGGACGTCTTATCAAGGATTGAGTGCGTTCAAAACGACCCTTCGGCTCTGAAACTATTAAACACTTTGATCATGTCCTGTTTAAATGAATTGATTGGGGAGTTGTGTCATAAAGCTGGACTCAATCCGCTGCAGATATACGAGATAACAGTTGCCGCCAATACGGTAATGCTGCATCTTTTTTTAGGTGTAAATCCAAGGTCTTTGGGGAGGTTTCCCTACCGCACGGTTTTTAGGAAAGGGGTGACGGTAGGCGCCAAAGAACTGGGGCTGGAGGTATCAACGTTTGCCCAGGTGTACTGTATGCCCTCCGTATCCAGCTTTATCGGGGCCGATATTATAGCCGGGATAATATCCACAGGGTTAGACAGGTCTATAAAAAAAGAGCTCTTTTTAGATATCGGTACAAACGGAGAAATCGTTCTTAACAAAGACGGTAAGCTGCTGGCATGTTCAGCAGCCGCCGGGCCTGCTCTGGAAGGAATGAACATCTCCTGCGGCATGATAGCGGCGGAAGGCGCTGTGGAGGAAGTGTGTTTGCGTGATAGTGTTGATTTTCGCACTATCGGTAACTTTCCGCCCCGTGGGTTATGCGGGAGCGGATTACTGACGCTGATGGCCGAATTACTGGATGCCGGTGTCATTCTGCCCTCAGGCCGGATGGTTGCAAGAGAAGAATACGAAAGAGCGCATCCCGGTTCGTTTCTGGCTGCGCTTATCGATCATTCCAAAAAGGAAAAAAGGTTTTGGCTGGTACCTCCTGGTATAGGTGTCGGATCCGGCTTGTATATTAGTCAGGCAGACATACGTCAGGTGCAGCTGGCCAAGGGAGCCATAGTTACCGGCGTCAAGACGTTATTATCACGGTCTGGACTGAGAGAGGAAGATATAGAAAAAGTATTTTTAGCCGGGGCTTTCGGAAATTATATACACCCCCGGTATTTGGTGCGCCTCGGATTTTTTCCTGATTTATGGCTGGACAGGATCTGCCTTGCGGGCAATTCTTCCAAAGCCGGAGCTGTGATGGCTTTATTGTCATGCAATATACGCCGGCGGACGGAAGAACTAAACTGCAAGGTTGATTACTTTGAGCTTTCCAGAGATAGCAATTTCGAAAAACTATTTGTTGAGAACATGTCATTTGCCTGCTTTTAAAGAAAGTAATAAGAACTTCCAAGGTAACTTACCGGTCTCTTTGTTGACATGGTGTATGATAAACAACCTGCTTAAGTAGAAATTCGCGTATTTATTCAAATTCCAATTAACTCCCCGGTTGAAAACATTCAGGCGCTGATGGATGCTGTAAGAAGTTTCGGTGTTTATCCTGTGAGACCATATTTATGGTAAAGACAATGAAGCGCCGGGCGTTTTCTATGAACCCTTGAGCTCTTTTCCCTTGACATTATTCCTATGGATAGCATAAAATATTTAAATAGAGCAGGCGATACACCTTGAGGGTGTATGGGGCTGGGCCGGTTTACCGGCAGCAGGTAAAAACAAACCTGCGGGACTATGAATAGTTGCCGCAGGTTTTTCTGTATTTACTTCCAACAAAAAAAGTGGTTTCTTTCAAAGCTGCCATCTTAAGATACTTTTTTTGTGAAGCTTAAAAATTACCGGAGTGACTGAGTTATGACGAAAGATACCATATTATTACAAGGTTTAACTGATGAGCAGGCTAAGATGCTGCAGGATCAGTTCGGCAAAAACGAACTTGCAGATAAGAGAAAACAAAGCTTTTTCATGAAAGTGCTCCACATTGTCTCAGAGCCTATGTTCCTGCTTTTAATAATAGCGGCAGTTATCTATTTTATTTTGGGTGAACCCCGTGACGGCGCAATAATGCTTTTTTTTGTTCTTGGCATCATTAGTATAGATGTCATACAGGAATGGAAGACCGACAGAACCTTAGATGCTCTGAAAGACTTAACAGCGCCGCGCAGTAAAGTAATTAGAAACGGAAAAGAGCAAATGATCTCAAGTGCGGATATAGTCCCGGGTGATTTGATGATTATCTCGGAAGGAGGAAAAATTCCTGCCGACGGAGAGATTATTAGAGAAAATGACCTTTGTGTCGATGAATCCTTACTTACCGGGGAAGCGGAGGGTGTTTGGAAAACTGCCTCCGGCAGCAAAAGCGGCAACAGCGCCGAATACTGGCGTAAAGATTACTGCTATGCAGGAACAATGGTTATTCAGGGTAGCGCCATAATTCATGTTAAAAAGATTGGTGCGGCAACAGAGTATGGTAAAATCGGCGCCAATGTGGCATCTGCTGCAGAAAGCCCCACTCCTTTGCAAAAACAGACACGCCAGCTTGTAAAGTTCTCTGCGGGAATCGCTGCCGTCCTGCTGATATCGGTTGGTATTATTACATATTTCAATATTCCAGACCATATATTCAAAGACAGAATTATTGAAAGCATTCTTGCTGGAATTACACTTGCGATGGCCATGATACCGGAAGAATTCCCTGTTATTCTGACGGTATTTTTGTCTATGGGAGCATGGAGGCTGGCAAAAAAACATTCTCTAGTCCGCAAGCTTCCCTCAGTTGAAACTTTAGGCGCCGTATCCGTTCTTTGTGTTGACAAGACAGGTACCATCACAATGAATCAAATGACTGTACGTGAAACTTGGGCTATAGACGGCAATACCAGTGCTTTCTGTGAGTTAATGGGGCTTGCCTGCGAGGAAGAGACATATGACCAAATGGAAAAGGCGATGCTGCTGCATTGTGAAAACCTTGGCATCACCAGAAGTCACTTATTTGGCGGCAGGTTGATTACAGAATATCCTTTTACAAATGAATTGAAAATGATGGGGCATGTCTGGAACCACGATGGCGAGATTATTATCGCGGCTAAAGGCTCCCCTGAGAGCATTTTAAAAATCTGCAGCATGTCAGGGATGGAATGCAGTCGCTCAGAAGAGAAAATGGCCGAAATGCAAAAAAATGGCTTACGTGTCATTGCTGTGGGCACAATGAAGCTGGACAGTGAATCAAAAATTCCCGCTGCAATTACCGACTGTAGTTTAACACTTCAGGGTCTGGTTGGCTTAACGGATCCCCCCAGGGATTCTGTGAAAGAAGATATCAGGAAATGTAATGAAGCGGGAGTCAGAGTAGTCATGGTTACCGGAGATAACGGGCTCACGGCAAGCAGCATAGCAAAGCAGGTAGGCATGCCGAACAACGATAAAATTATCACCGGTTACGAACTGGACCAAATGAGTGATGAAGTGTTGTGTGACCGGGTGTCTAATGTGAGTATTTTTTCCCGAGTTATTCCCGAACATAAAATGCGAATCGTGAAGGCTTTTAAGGAGAATGGGGAAATTGTGGCCATGACAGGTGATGGAGTAAACGATGCTCCCGCGCTTAAAAAAGCGGATATTGGAATTGCTATGGGTAAACGTGGATCTGAAGTATCCAGAGAAGCCGCTGATTTAATTTTGATGGACGACAATTTTTCAACCATTGTAGATACTATTCAGGACGGCAGAAGAATTTATGATAATATCAGAAAAGCTGTGGGTTATGTTTTTACTATTCACATTCCTATTGCCTTAGCTGCGCTGCTAGCGCCGTTTCTAGGCATAAACCCGGCAAGCCTTTTATTATTGCCGGTACATGTAGTGCTTCTGGAGCTTGTTATTGACCCCACCTGCTCTATAGTATTGGAACGCCAGCCTGCAGAACATAACATTATGGAACGCAGACCAAGAAATCCGCAGGAAAATATCCTTACTCCCGGAACATTTACGAAAAGCATTTTACAAGGGCTGTTTATTTTTGCCGCTTCTTTTATTACTTATTTTGTATTACTGCGGCAAAACCCCGATAACGCTGCCCTGGCGAGAACTATGGGAATCTCAGTGATAATCATAGCAAATTTATTTTTAGTCCATGTAAATAGTTCGAACTATGATCTTGTTGTCCATTCGATGATCCGTCTGGCCAAAGATAAAGTTATGTGGTTTGTCTTCATAGGTACTGTAACAGGTCTTTTACTAATCTTATATACACCTCTTCATGTGTTCCTGAAGCTTACGCCGCTACCTGTCGGTCATTTTTTTGCAGCAGTCGGTATAGCAGCGGTGTCAGTTTTGTGGTATGAAATTGTAAAGCTTTTAAGAAGCTTCAGATTGTCAAATAACCTCCGCCCGAAAGGTAAGAAATGACATCCGCTTCCGCAACCGCATTCTTCATCCAGTTCATTGTATGATGATTCGAAAAAGGCATAGATGATACATAGCTCAGGTTTAAAAAGGGATTATAAACAAGCCTCCTATATCCTTGCAGGGGGTATATTTGTTATTCTCAGAAGTGCTAAAAAAAACATTGTTGCTATTTTCAGGAAGAATTTATAGATATAGACGCCTTGAAGAAATTCAACGGTGTCTTTTTTTTATCGTTACAAATAAGCCGTAGTACTGCTTTAAGCTCCGTTCGAGGAGGGGAATAAGGCTTTACCGACGAATTATTAAAGTATACTAAAGATCGACTTGCCTGTATTACAACTGAAATACGGGTGGGTTAACTGGATGGTATGAAGAACGTAAACCGGAAATTAAAAACAGGGGGGCCGGAATATGGGCTGGGCTGATTGGGAACTGGTGGAAGGTAACAACTTTAAAGATCTCATTTATGAAAAAAAGTATCACCAGGAATTGGAGGGCGGAGTGGCCAGGATTACGATCAACCGTCCGCAAAAGCTGAACGCGTTGACAGCCGACACAATGGATGAGCTGTTCCATGCCTTTTATGAGGCGAACCACGACCCGACCATTGGTGTGATAGTACTTACAGGTTCAGGAGATAAGGCGTTTTGTACGGGTGGGGATGTTGTATGGGAGGAAAAGGAACTGAGAACCCAGGTTTACTGGAGGTATCCGCCCCCCCAAATTCTAAGGATGTCGAGAAAACCCGTCATTGCAGCCGTCAAGGGATACTGCATGGGAATGGGCAACTGCCTTGCTTACTTCAGTGACTTTACAATTGCTGCTGAAAACGCTGTTTTTGCCCAGGGCGGGCCGCGTGTGGCCAATCCTGTGGACGGCTATGTTGTGGCTTATCTGGTCAGCGTAGTCGGGGCTAAAAAAGCACGTGAGATCTATATGCTCTGCCGAAGATATACTGCACAGGAAGCGCTTGAAATGAAATTGGTCAATACGGTAGTTCCTATAGAAAAAATTGAATGGGAAGTCGATAAATGGTGTGAAGAAATATTAGCCCTCAGCCCGGGGTGCATAGAAGTGCTGAAGGCAACTTTTGACATGGAAATAGACTATATGGCGGGTTCATACGGCCAGCTTGCCAGATTGATGTTTCCGGACTGGTTCACCAGCCTGGAAGCTAAAGAAGGCCCGAGGGCTTTCTTGGAAAAAAGGAAGCCGAAATTCTGGAAAATCCGTAAGGACGAGCTAAAGAACAGGGAATAAAGTATCCTGTAAGTTTGTCTAGTTGAAATTATTCTTCAGATTGCTTTAAAATAATATTTACAGGATTATTGTTGCTTTTCGAAATCTGCTCGGATAAGGCGCCATTGATTTTTTAGATCAGGGAAGGACGGAGAGTTTTTTGGTAATAAATGAATTAGCCCAGCAGGTAAAAGAAGCCTCCATTGATTTGGCGGCCATGAGCATTGAACAAAAAAACAGGGCCTTAGCAAAAATTGCCGCAGCTTTGACAGAACATAGGGATGAAATCATCAAGGCCAACCAGGATGACCTGACCAGAAGCGAGGGTGAACAGCTTTCCGAACCGCTCTTAAAAAGGCTCAAGTTTGATGAAGCAAAGATCAACGACGTAGTTGAGGGAATCCATAGCCTGATTAGTCTTGAGGATCCTGTGGGAGTAACACTGTTATCAACGGAAATGGACGAAGGCCTGGAGCTTTATAGGACTACCTGTCCTATAGGAGTGATTGGTGTAATATTTGAATCCAGGCCTGATGCTTTGGTGCAAATTTCAACTCTTTGCCTGAAAAGCGGCAACGGGGTGCTGCTGAAAGGGGGCTCGGAGGCGAAAGGGACCAACCGGATTCTCACCGATGTTATTTTAAAAGCCACAGAAGAGGCTGGTATTCCAGGGAACTGGATAAAGCTTCTGGAGACGAGATCTGATGTAAACGAGATGCTCAAGCTGGACGAGTACATAAACCTGATTATCCCCAGGGGTTCTAACGAATTTGTCAGATACATCATGGACAATTCCAGAATTTCAGTACTGGGACATGCTGACGGTATCTGCCACTGTTATGTCGACGATGAGTTTGACATGAAAATGGCGGTAAGGATTGTCCTGGATTCCAAAACTCAGTATGTAGCCGTGTGCAATGCAGCGGAAACATTGCTGGTGAGCCAGAAAGCCGCTCCCGCGTTTTTGCCGGTTTTGAAGGAAGTCCTGGAACAAAAAAAAGTTGAACTGTTTGGCTGTCCGAAGACACGTGAAATTATAGACGTTACCGAAGCCACCGAGAAAGACTGGAAGACAGAATATCTTGATTACAAGTTATCGGTAAGGGTAGTCGAAAACATCAGCGAAGCGATCAATCATATCAATTATTATGGATCCGGCCACACAGACAGCATCATTACGTCCAACAGAGACAATGCAGCCCGCTTTATGTCCCTGGTTGACTCAGGAAATGTATTCTGGAATTGCTCTACCCGCTTTAGCGACGGCTTTCGCTACGGACTGGGCGCGGAGGTTGGGATAAGCACCAGCAAGATTCATGCCAGGGGACCGGTCGGCCTGGAGGGGCTGGTTATTTACAAATATAAACTGGTTGGAAACGGCCAAATTGTTGCGGAGTACGCGAACAAAGAAAAAACGTTTAAGCACAGAAAGCTGGATAAACAGTGCCCCTTATAATACGACAGCCTGGTGAACTTGCCGCCGGGCACGATGTTTTTAGGCAACTGAAGAAAAAAAGTTAAAAGAACTAATAAAATGTTGTGAGCCAGGTTTTCACTGGCTCACATTTATTAAAAGGGGAAAAAAGCAGTAAACCAGTTTCCCCAAAAGGATTATTTGCATCATACCTTAGCCTTATTAGCCGCCGCATTTTCTTCAGCAGGGGGATCATCGTTTGAGGGCAGGCAAATTGTCTGTCCAATTTGCAGGTTATTGCTGTCTGCCCCCGGATTGGATGCCAGAATTTTTCCTACGGAAGTATTATATTGTTGAGCCAATTTAAAAAAAGTATCCCCTGGTTTTGCTACATAAGGAGATGTTCCTGAAGGGCATTCCCCGGCCATTGTAATCACCTCTTCATCGAGCTGTAATATAATATTCATAAAAATGCCAGACTGTTCTCCAATTACCACTATTTTCATTTTTACTGCCCCCCAGATGAGCGATATTGCTTAAGTGACGCTGCAACACCCGATGAAGCTTCGGTTACTTGACCGCGGTACGAAACCAGCGGCACACTCAAAGGCCTGTCCGAAGCGAACCATTGGCGATGCCAGCACGGAACACCTGAGCGAATCGTAACAATGGCGGTATTAAGAATATTTATCATTCAAGAATCTCAGATAGGAAAAATTGGACAGAGCTAAATAGCCTCTCTAATAAGTCAATTTTCATAAATAAGTCAAGCCTGACCCCTATTTTTACCAAAGTACAGTTTACAAGGGAAGAAAACTTTCCCGGGGAAATTTTGCACTGGATAAAGGATGATTGTTTTATTGGGCGAATAGTATTTGATAATGTAAAAAGATTTAAAAGAGATAGGAGGGTTTGTGTTTTGGCGTTATATATCGTCCTTGTTATAATCGTAGTCATTATACTTGCTTTTGCCGGTATTTATAACAAACTGGTCCGGCTTAAGAATACTGTAAAATCTTCCTGGTCCGATATAGATGTCCAGCTAAAAAAAAGATACGATCTGGTACCGAACCTGGTAGAAACTGTTAAAGGATACGCAGCCCATGAAAAGTCTGTTTTTCAGAAGGTGACGGAAGCGAGATCATTTGCAATGCAGTCATCTTCTCCGGCAGATAAAGCAAAAGCGGAGAATATTCTTGGTGAAACGTTAAAAAGCCTTTTTGCAGTAGCTGAAGCTTATCCGGAGTTAAAAGCCAATGCCAACTTTATGCAGCTTCAAACCCAGCTTCAGGAACTTGAAAACAATATAGAGTATGCAAGAAGGTATTACAATGCAGTCGTACGCGATTACAACATAACAATAGAGTCTGTTCCGTCCAATATAGTAGCTTCGATGTTCAAGTTCAAACAGGAGGAATTTTTTGAGCTTGGAGAACCGGAAGCCGAGAGAAAACCCGTGAAGGTGAGTTTCCAATGAGAAAGTGGATTTGCATCAGCGCAGCAATTATTATATTGGTCCTGATTATTGCTCCAGCCGCCGTTTATGCGCAGGACTTTACAATTGACAGTTATAATACGGAAATAACCATCAATGAGGATTCGTCGTTTATTGTGAAAGAAGCTATTACAGCTGATTTTGCCATACCAAGGCACGGCATTTACAGGGATATTCCCTACAAATACAGGGACGAGTTTGGGAATACTCTTAGGACGCCGCTTAAAGTAATCTCGGTTACCAACGGGTCGGGTGAAAAACTGAAGTACCGGGTAAACAAAAACGGGAACGTTGTAACGATAAAAATCGGCGATGCAAAAAAATACGTCAGCGGTGTCCAGAAATATGTAATTGAATACAAAGTTGAAAACGCCATCCTTTTTTTAAAAGACCAGGATCAGCTTTACTGGAATATCACAGGCAATGATTGGGATGTCCCTATTAAAGAAGCTTCGGCGAAAGTCTTTCTGGCGGTGAAGGCTGTCAGTAAAAACATTAAAGCGGCATGCTATACAGGCGCTGCAGGTTCGACTGAGGCCGCAGGTGATATCGAAACGGGATATAACAGCGGTCAGTTTAACACCACGAGAGAACTTAATGCAGGGGAAGGATTCACAATTGTTTTTGGCTGGGATAAAGGGCTTGTTACGCCCCCGTCTGCCCTGAAAAGCTTTTTCTGGCTTTTGAACCTGCAGGAGAACTGGATCTTTGTCTTTCCGGTAATTGCTTTAATAGTAATGTTTAACCTGTGGTACACAAGGGGCAGGGACCCGAAAATAAGAGAAGCTGTGGCGGTCATGTATGAGCCTCCTAAATTCAACGGCGAACCGCTGACGCCGGCCGAAGCCGGCGCCCTGATCGACGAGAAAATGGATCACCGGGACATTACATCAGCCATTGTCGGTCTCGCGGTTAAAGGATATATAAAAATTGAAGAGATTAAAAAAAACGGGCTTATTTTCGATTCAACAGACTTCAGCCTTACTAAAATCAAGGAACCAGGCAAAGAGCTCAGTCCCTTTGAAAAATTTCTGATAGACCGTATCTTTATGGGATTGCCGTATATCCTTGTTTCCGACCTGAGAAATAAATTTTATACGAATCTGGATGCTTTGAGGGATTCTCTCTACGATGGGCTGGTCGGTAAAAAGTATTTTCTTCAAAGCCCTCAAAGTATAAAAAGCTATTATTTAGTTGCCGGTTGTATAGCGGGATTGTTGGTTGTTTTTATCGGATTCTTTTTCCGGATTCTGGCTACCGGTATTTTTGCAGGGGTATTGACCTCTCTATGTGTGCTTGCTTTTGTGAAAGCGATGCCCGCTAAAACCAGGGCAGGAGCTTTGGCGCATAATGAAATTCTTGGTTTTCAGGAATTTTTAAACCGCGCCGAAAAGGACAGGCTGGAGAAATTGGGAGATAAACAGCTTTTCTCTAAGTTCCTTCCTTATGCCATTGCGCTTGACGTGACAAAAAACTGGGCCAAGGCATTTGAGGGAGTCTACCAGGAAAAACCTGACTGGTACGTCCCGCATGGCGGAATTAGTGTGTTTCATCCATATATGTTCAGCACGGCAGTAAGCTCTATGGCAGTAAATGTTGGATCAGCCATGTTCTCTGCTCCCAGGGGAAGCGGTTCAGGGAGTGGAGGCTTTGGCGGCGGATTTTCCGGCGGCGGTTTTGGAGGCGGCGGGGGAGGAAGCTGGTAGAACGTCTATGGACATTGAAAAACCAAAATTTACGGAAGAAGAATACAAACAGCATTTTGAAGCAAAAGAAAAAGCGCTCCAGGATGTTCTGGAAAGCAAGTGTGATTTGATAGGGTATGCTAAAATCCCGTTCCAGATCGGCGGAAACGTCGATCTCTACTGCTATAGCCTGACTGATCAAGGTACTGCCCTGGTTACCATGGAACTGATCAAGCCAGACGGTTCCGGGCCTATACCTAATAAGACGGGGACATTTGAGCTGATTGCCTGTACACGAAAAAAAGACAGTGACGGAGGTCAGCAATTCTTAGAAGAGGTAATAGTACGTTTCTCAAACATTTTTACTATGCTTGGCGAATATTCGTCCGTTAATAACGTTGAACCCGGTGATACGTGTGAAATACCACTGGAAGACGAGGATATATGCTTACTGTTTGATGAATACAAAAATAATGAAAAAAAATTTGTTGTTAACGGGCAGGAACACGGGTTGCTTCTTTGTATAGAAGTTTTCCGTTCGGAAATGGAATATGCGATGGAGCATGGAAGTGATGAGCTTATCTTTTACCTCAAGCTTCTCAATCATTATCCTTTCAGCGGTCTGGACAGGGAACCCGTAGTTTAATGCGGCAGCGATGAAGCTTTTACTGGAAATTGGCGTTTCTGATGTTAGTTCATAATCTCTTCAGACAAGCAATTCTATAATGTCTTTGTCACGGATAATGTATTCCTTGGGCACGCTCTGACCGGGAAAGCGGGCGGAACCCCAGATCCGCGCGCCCCGCAGGTTTTTTACAAAGTCCTTGTGTATATCTTCCACCAACTCCAAAACGCTGCTGCCCTGCGGTAAAATAAAGGGACGGGTAAAATCGGGTTCCTTACCTGGCGGCTTCGTAAAAACCCTAATTATTTCCAGCGCTGCAAACAACCTGGTTTTTAGCTGTTCTAAATTCTTGCCTTTTTCTGCGGAAACCGGGAGTATGTCAAGATTAGGCGGCAACAATTCCTGCATTAACTGTAGGTTTTCTTTTCCCTCTAGCCGGTCTGTTTTGTTGGCGACGATTATCAACCGCTGTATTGGTTTTACTTTTAACGCCGCAGCAGCCTGTATACGAATAATCTTACGTTCATCTAAGAGCCGCAGGATGCTCTCAAGTTGGTCCAAGCATTCCCCGGCACAACTGTCGATGACAAGCAGCAAAGCGTCAGCGCTGATCAGCAACCCGGCCAGCCCGGGTGGAAAACCTTCTGTAGTAAGCGGGGGAGTATCAACAAGTTGAATATGAACCTCTTCAAAAGGAAGCATGCCGCTGGAAGGAATTACAGTAGTAAAAGGATAGTCGGCGACTTTTACTTTAGCCCTGGTCAAAGCTCCAACCAGGGCTGATTTACCGCTGTTGGGATAGCCGACCAGGGCTACCTGCCCGGCGCCCTGTTTTTCAATATGGAAAGGATCGTGCCGGTTTAAAGCATTCTTCTTTTGTCCTTCTTCCCGCAGCTTGGCTAAACGCCTTTTAATGTCGGCCTGCAGTTTTTCCGTGCCTTTATGCTTTGGAATTACGGCAAGCATGTCTTCCAGGGCGGATATTTTTTCGGTGATTGTGATAGCCTTGCGGAAGGACTCTTCTGCGGCGTAATACTGGGGAGTCAGATTGGCCGGCATAGTAAATCTCCCCTTACATAACTTACAAATAGTGTAACGAAAAAAAGTCAATAAGGCAATCCGCTGCCTGACAACTTTCCTTAATTACATCATGAATATTTGCTTTTGAAGTATTCAGTAAAACCGTGCCTACAGGAAAAAAGAAAGGGTTTAAAACCCTTTCTTTTGCCTCTCTATATATAAAATTAAAGTCATTTTGCAAATTGACAGAGAGCCCCCGGGCTCTTTAAATGTTTATCATCCGCCGGGAGCGCTGGTAGTGGGGCCAATGGGAACAGCAACTTTTCGCTTGCTTGCCTGCTGCTCGACTTCAGTGCTTTTACAGGTAGGACAGGTTACCTGCCTTTCCTTGTCAGATACCAGATCCTTAAAGGTATGCCCGCAGTTTCCGCATTTGAATGTATAAACTGGCATTTCCCACACCTCACTTTCCTTAATTTTTTATTGTATTTATATAAAATTTAACACTTAATATATTACTATTATATTTTAAGTGGTCTTTGACTGCAATATTTTTTAAAAATTTTGTTTTTACTTTATAATAAAAAAACAGGAGGAATAAAACCTCCCTAATTTATGTTTTTAAATGATATTCACGGCTCATCCTGGGGATTCTTGACTGTTTTATTAGAATTAATCAGCCAGGAATGCTGAAAAACCTCAGCTATTGTAAGAAGCAATGCTGTAGATATCGCTCCTCCGAAACTTATGCGGAATCCCTTCATAAAAAATGGAACTACATATAAGATTCCACTGCGAAAAGGGGCGTTTTTCTTTTCATTTGCCCATTCATGAAAAACCGACTGGAATAATCAACCATCTAAATGTCCATTATTT
>LDZU01010060.1_pt1 | contig 18673 bp, 16 predicted proteins | sample 615531 | NCBI WGS metagenome assembly LDZU01 (sample SAMN03408293, study PRJNA278302) | terrestrial metagenome | isolation source: oil reservoir sample SB2 | place: USA: Alaska, North Slope, Schrader Bluff formation | collected 2011-09 | reverse complement strand
CCGTATTTGGATGCGGGAAGATAGAACTGATCCCATTCAGAGGATGAATAGAGACCGCCCAATACCAGTTTGGTGCTTTTTGTAGGTTTAAACGTGAGTTTTCCCTGAAAATTGTTGCTATAGGAATTCTGGTTAATCATATAGCTCTGGCTACGGTCGGTCACATCCGCTGAGACAAAAAAGGTTGCCGGCCCATTGAAAATCTTTTCAGTAAAGGGAATGGGGCCGCTCAGACTGAATTGATACAGTTGTTCCAGTTTATGCTGGTATTTGGTTCCGTAGAGGAGGGTATCCACATGGACTGTGTCCACGCCACCACTAGGCAGAGAGTCATAGCGGGTATGAACATCATAGGTTCCAAGCCATGTATCCCGTTCACCCATCAGGGCTTCGTTGACGGCCGTCCCAAGACTTGTAGTCGTTACTTTAAAGAGCCCTTTGAGCTTAGAACTTCCTTCTTTCATGGCCAGATTGAGAACACCGGACTGCACATTCCCATATTCAGCACTGAAGCCGCCGAGGGTCACTTCCAGTTCCTGGATGCTCTGTTCTGGGATATTCGCCGTAAATCCGCCGAGATTCCCGGAGTACTGACCGGCAGGATCCCGGACGGGGATACCATCCACCAGAACCAGCACTTCACCGCTTCGGCCACCCCGGAAGTTGTTACCTACCACACCGGCCTGATTCCGGGCAATATCCTGAAAATTTTCAATGGGTTGCATGGTGATCTCTTCACTGGATACCGAGTGTCGAGAGGTAAATTCATCTTTTTTCAGCAGGGGACGTTCTGCAATAACAACCACCTCACCGGTTCTCAGCGCTTCGGTGGTCATTTGAAAATCAATGGTTGAAGTTAGTCCCATACTTACCTGAACTCTCTGAACAATCACGGGTGCATAACCGATCATGGATGAACGGATTGTGTATTCTCCCGGTGGAACGTTCAAAATCACATAAAATCCGGTTTCGTCTGTTGCCGCACCCATGGTGGTGCCTTCCAAAAAGACATTTACCCCGGCCAGGGGCTGTCCTGTATCGGCATCCGTGACAGTCCCGACAATTTTTCCGGCCGTACTTGCCCACAACAATGAACCGGTCATACAGATTAAAACGACGATTGCCACAATAGACTTTCGCATTGACATCCTCCGTTTAGGATTCAATTTTATACCATCACCATGTGGTTTTCCACACTGGCACAAAATAATTGTTTATGTTTCTAATATTTACAAATCATCGGAGAATAATATAACTGAAGAGATTTTAAAATTCCACTAATAAATAATTTATTTCCATTGAGATTGATAAAAAAATGTCCTTGCCCTATCCATATTTACAATGATCAATATCCCATAACTGAGGCTTTTTATAAGCTTTCTACGCCATTGACCATCCAACGTATTTTTACAAACCTACTTTTATAATAGCTTAGTTTATATGAATTGAATAGAGATATAAAACAGACCTTCAATCAGACTATTCATTTTAAAATCGGAGGAGTTTATTTAGATTTTATTAACGGATCAGTCAATATCAACGATTGGAGACCTGCCATGGCAGAATTGCGTAAAGACCGAATTGAGGCCATCGATGTTTTTCGAGGTTTGACAATTTTTCTCATGTTCATTGTTATCGCCATCGGATCCGGCGGATACCGGAATCTCCCCCAAACGGCTTCCTGGTTCGGCAGTCTTCCCATTTCCACATGGAATCATGCAGATGTAGCCTGGGAGCGATTTGTAGAAGAAAAAACCTCAGAAGGTTTTACTGAAGAAGAGATTAACGCCATGCCGGAAGCGGCGTTAAAAAATGTTGGATTAACCCTGACAGATTTGGTGGCTCCATTCTTTATATTCATTGTTGGACTGTGTCTGCCCCTGAGCCGGGCAAAGCATGGCCGGGAATGGTGGAATCACGTGTTAAGCCGTACTGTTAAATTGATTCTTTTCGGGGTTTTGTACATCAGCCTGATTCTGGGTCTTTCGTGGTGGTGGGGGATTCTTCAGGCTATTGGTGTGTCGTATTTTATGGCTGCCGCAAGCCTTAAACTGAACCGCAGGGGGCGGTGGGTCGCCGTTTTTGGAGTCCTCGCCTTCCACATGATTATGAGCCATTTTACGGACTGGTGGCTGAATTTCGGAAATACCAGTGAACCCTTTTTCCGTATCAGCACTCTCTCCGGCAATATGGTAAAACCCCTGCGGGTTCACTGCCTTCCGTGGGTTTCAATCTCTTATGGTGCCTTAACCATTATCGGAGTGATGCTGGGAGAAGCCGTGGCAAGCAAAGATCGAAAACGTATTTTAACGGATTCTTTCCGGCTGGGTGCAATCTTTATGGCTATCGGATATGCCATTCACAAAACGGGTCTTATGACAGGAGTGACTTCCCTAAGCTTTAATAAGCCAGACGTCACCGCATCCTATGCCCTGTTTACTGCCGGTCTGGCCTGTGCCGTTTTCGGTATCCTTTACTGGATTGTAGATGTAAAAAAAATTAAAGGATGGATTTTTCCTTGGGCATTGCACCTGGAAGCTTTTTTCGCCGGAGAACCCAATGATCAACTGCAGCAATGGGCCGGACTTTGGTCGTGGAGCGGCTGGCAGCATTTTCTCCTGGATAAAACTGGTTATAACGGCCTCTTCTGGGCTGTGCTCTGGAGTATATGCCTCTGGTTTTGCGTTTATGCCTGTAATAAGCGGAACGTTTACTGGAAACTCTGACATAATCCGGAGGTTTTTAACATCGTTAAAAACAGCATGACTAAACAGAACACTTTTGAAGATTTTAGTTGAGATTCATTCTCAATATCTATATCTTTTACCTTATAAAAAAGGGGACGGAATGCAGGATCGCGAACAATTGGAAGGGACATTAGACCAGGCACGGTGCGGAACACTTTTGGAAGTGTTATCCGTAAACGCTGAGGGTGAGATTCGGCGCCGTTTATTGGATATGGGACTGGTCAAGGGATCCCGGGTCCGGGTTGTCCGCAAGGCTCCTTTAGGCGATCCTGTGGAAATTGAAATACATGGTTTTTTTCTGACACTCCGTTTAAAAGAAGCAAAAACAGTCAAAGTCCGCCTGCTGGATGCCGGCCCAGGTCCCGGCAGGGGATTTCACCATGGAAGAGGCCGCGGCCGTGGAGGCGGACGTGGCGGAAGGCATTGGTTTCACCGATTTTCACCCCTGTTTCGTGACTATTTATGACTGATTCCAAAAATATTCATGTCGCCCTTGCCGGAAATCCCAACAGCGGAAAAACATCCCTCTTTAATGTTCTGGTCGGATCTAATCAGAAAGTGGGGAATTTTACCGGAGTCACGGTAGAAAAATACGAAGGATTCAAAAATTACCGGGAGCATTCCATTCGTTTCACGGATCTTCCGGGAACATACAGTCTGTCGGCCTATTCTCCTGAAGAAAGAATCGCAAGAAATTTTATTCTCACGGAAAAACCGGATCTTGTCATTCATGTTGTAGACGGCACGAATCTGGAACGGAATCTTTATCTTACAACCCAGATTATGGATCTGGATATTCCCTTTGTTATCGCTTTGAATATGTATGATGAGGTGGAAGAGAAACAGATCCATATGGATATTAACTATCTGGAACGGCTTTTAGGGGCTCATGTTGTTCCCACGTCCGCCACCCGGAAAACAGGGATAACGGATCTTCTCGACCATATCATAGAAACCCACACCGGCGAGATTAAATTCCGCCGGCACAAACTTCAATATTCACAAAACATTAATGACCTGATCTCCGGACTTGAAGATATTCTATCCCGGGCCCGGGACCTGAATACAGATCTTCCTTACCGGTGGTTGTCGATTAAATTACTGGAGAATGACAAGGAAGCCTATAAACTGCTGAAGGATCACCCTGTCTGGATTAGTCTGAATCAATTCCTAACGCAGCATCTTGAACCTTTTAAACATCTTACGAGAAACGATCCCGAAACCCAGTTAACAGAAGAACGCTATGCTTTTATCCGGGGTGCACTGCAGGAAACCGTCCGTTATCCGGGCAAAAGGAAGCGGGATCTGACGGATAACCTGGATGCGATTCTCATTAACCGCTTTACCGGACTTCCCATTTTTGCACTCATCATGTATATGATTTTTACAGCCACTTTCCGGCTGGGTGAATATCCCATGATATGGATTGAAACTTTTTTTAGCTGGATAAGTACTGTCCTTAGCAATTTTTTACCGGATACACTGTTCCGGTCTGTTCTTGTTGACGGTATCATTGCAGGTGTGGGAGGAGTCCTTGTCTTTCTTCCCAATATCCTCATTCTTTTTCTGGGCATATCCCTTCTGGAAGGAACGGGTTATATGGCCCGGGCGGCCTTTGTAGTAGATAAAATTATGCAGAGGGTTGGACTCCACGGTAAATCCTTTATTCCCATGCTTACGGGGTTTGGGTGTTCCGTGCCAGCTTTTATGGCCACACGCACGCTGAAAAACGAAGCAGACCGGATTACAACACTACTTATCATTCCATTTATGAGCTGCGGAGCCAAACTACCTGTATATACACTGCTTATCGGCGCATTTTTCACCACACAACAGGCGGGAAAAGTCCTTTTTGGTCTTTATGTATTCGGAATTCTCATTGCCCTTGCTTCTGCCGCACTCTTTAAGAAAACACTCTTCCGGGGAGAATCAGAACCCTTTGTGATGGAACTTCCCCCTTACCGATGGCCTTCCCTACAATCTTTATTACTCCAAATGTGGCATAAAGCCCGTCTTTATATCCGGAAAGCGGGAACGGTGATTCTTGCCGCATCCATTCTTATCTGGATCGCCGGCAATTTCCCCAAAGATGAAAATGTTACCCAAAAAATGGATGCCCTGAAAACACAAATCCGGGAACAGGATCTCTCTCCTTATGAAACATCCCGGGCACTTGAAAAAATTAAAGCGGAAGAAGAAGCCCTTCAGTTTGAACAATCTTATGCAGCCCAGCTGGGAAAAGCTCTGGAACCTGCTATCAAACCCCTGGGATTTGACTGGCGCATCGGTGTGGCACTGGTCAGTGGCATTGCCGCCAAGGAAGTGGTGGTTTCCACCATGGGAACAATCTATTCCATAGGGAACAATATGTATGAAGAATCGGTCTCCCTCCGGCAACGCCTCCGGAATGATCCGGCCTACAGTCCGGCGATGGGACTCGCACTCATGGTTTTCGTCCTTCTATATGTCCCTTGCATTGCTGCAACGGTCATTTTCCACCGGGAAGCCGGTGCCTTCAAATGGACTCTTCTTTACTTTTTCTATACTATCGGTGTCGCCTGGATTATGGCCTTCATTGTTTATCGATTCATGAATTTTCTTTTGTGAGTGGTGAGTGGAGAGAAGTGGGTTGGAGTTTTGAGCTGATAGTTTTCGTTGCAGGAAAAAGGCGGATCTTTTAGGTTGGATGATTGAGTTTTGAGGTTTGTGCGTTGAGTATAGAAATATTGTAATATTTCTGGGTTTTGGACTGTAAGATTTTCTGATTTTATCGCACTCTATTCATTCTGTCAATTCAGGTTTTACCAGATCACAATTTGAAGTTGTTGTATCGGATACATCTATTTTTGGAGCAACTTATTTCAATACAAAATAAATAATTCTTTTTAACATCCCTCTTACTCCCAAACACAACTCAAAACTCCCAACTCCAACTCGTCCCTCACCACTCTCCGCTCTCCAAATATTTTACCTCCATATCCCAGTTCCACTGGTTAAAATAGAGATTCCCGCCACGCCACTCCATCTCACCCCGTTGAAAATCAACGGTCTCGCTGCGGAGCCATGTTTTGGCTGGATAAAGAGGAGCAGAGTAATCATCATTCACAATCAAGCGGTAAGGGTCCATCCCTCCCAGAAAAAAGAATTCCATATCCGGATCTTCAAAGGTCCGTCTGCCGAAAGATTGATCCACCGGGACCCATCCCACACCTTCAAAATAGAGTTCGCCCCAGTCATGTAGATTGACATCACCGGGATGGAGCATCCAGCCGCTTTGCCACCGGGCGGGAATACCGTTGTACCGGCATAAAGTTAGCAGAAGCAACGTGACCTGTCCGCAATCACCGCTGTTATTTCGTATCACATAGGAGGGGATATTTGGTATGGTGGAATATTCCCTTGCACTGGCCCAGGGATAATTGTCACTGATATATTTAAAAATCTTCCGGGCTACGCGTAATGGATGTGTTTCCTCTCCAACAATTAATCCGGAAAGTGCCTGAATCTCAGGAGTAAAGCGGATGTGCGTCTCCCGTTCTGTCGTGAATTTCTGATAAAGTGGACTGGTTTTATCATAAGGCTTGATCATGTCTTCCTTTAACAGGTACACTTCCGGCCGGGTTGTTATTTCAAAAACGACGTTGAATTCCGTGGCTTTCCCTTTTTCTGTTTTCCCTTCCATATAAATACTGCGTTGAAGATGGGAGTTGTCAGCAATCACATACTCTTCATGACTTGTACTGATAAGCATGATCTCTGACTGTCGCTTGTGTCCTTCCCGGGGCCAGGGCATCCAGCACCGGACTATTTCACCGTCAGGGATAACATCCGGTTTGAGTTTCATGGTATAGTTCAAGCGCATCCGGACCGGGGATAAGAGATTTTTTCCAGATTTCCGGGCTTCTATTACCATATTTGGAATGATTCGGTTCAGGGTTTTATCCAGGCTGTCCATCTCGGGGTTATCTTTAGCCTTTTTTACAGCCCGGGCTTCGGGATCAATCCGAAAGAGATTGGGTGCGGCATTGACAAAATACTTCTTTTTTCCATCAATTATCATACACTCCAGGGCACCGCTTGTTTCCCAGGCTTCCAGCTGTTCCCGGGTTACATTGGGATAGTATTTTTTTATAGCCGGGAGGATATCCTCAAGATCCTTGTTAAAATCCAAACGGATTCGCTGCATCAAATCTATCCGGGCTTTTAAATCCCATACCTGACTTTCTGTCAACTCTCCGGATCCAATCAGTTTGTAGATTCTTTTCTCCGCTTTGGCAAAATTCCCGGTGTCAATATAACCGTTAATTTTTTTATCAAATGTCTGTCCGTTGAGCATCATTGTCCATCCTATGAGACATATTAAGAGTTTTTTCATGGTTTCACCTTTATTGATGTACATACCAATCATGATTTGCTACGGGGATGATATATCCCTTTCCGATGGTATTTAAAAAATCCCGGGCACTGTAAAACGTCTCGTACCGTTTTTGGTTAAAGGGAGATACATCGGGTTTCAGGCTTTCAATTTTCAAAGGCCCGTCTTCATGGATCATCAGACCGTCCCCCAGCCAGAGCCCCACATGCCAGACCCGCCAGGGAGAATTGTCGGTTGCCCGCCGGCCAAAGAAAACCAGGGAGGCCGGGGGAACATTCGATAATTCATCTGCATCTTCAGTTAAAAGTGTTCCTTCCAAAACCTGTTGAGAGGCATCACGTGGAAGAATGATACCGTTCAGAAAGAAAACCGTTTTGATAAAACCGCTGCAATCCATCATCTTGGTGGATGTCCCTCCCCATAAATAGGGTGTGCCCATGTATCGGTAAGATGTTTCAATAATATTTTCAGCCGTAGGATTTCGCGTAGCCAGCCATCGATCAAAATCCATGGATTCTTTTTCGGAAACATATCCTTTTCGACCGTCAGGAAAAACAATGCTGAAATAACCGTTTCCCTGACCCGTTGCCACCAGAATGCTGCCTGCTACAAGGTCTGACACACGGCGGCTTTGATTATCCGGTGATGAATACACATAACCGTAATCCTCCAGAAAGAGAATCCTGGAGGATTCTTTCCAGGATTCAAAAGCCTCATCATTCATGGGTTGGAACGAATTGTTATCAATCCATCCCAGATATCCGTCCGGTGTTTGAATATAGTAATACGATCCCCGTTCATTTTTCTTATACAGCCGGACCGGTGTCCCTAGTATGGCCTGTGTTGCCATTTCCGCCGAATTGGCCGGAGTCACACGAATATTGGCAACGGAAACGGTAATGACTCCCCAGCACCGGTTATCCAGCTCTTCCCGATCGGGCAATACACGGACTTCATTAATAAATGAAATCCCTTTTTCTTTTAATTTTGTTTCCAAAGTGCTCATCGCCCGGGGGAGATTTGTTTCACCGCGAAGCACCACACGGCCGCTTTCACGTTCCGCCGTCACATCAAATATCGCCACCCGCTTGTCCGGTGCAAATTCCTTCCGGACAGATTCAATCATCTCCAGACTGCTGTCTAGTCCGCCACAGGATGAGATGAAGAGACACACAGATAACACCATCAGCAAAAAAAAGACACGTTTCATACACGATTCCCTATTTAAAAAGTTTTTATCAAGACAGAGGAAAATCTGCTTTTTCCATGATTTAAGCAAGGAAAACCTTGGGATTGAACATTTCCTTGTGACGTTGTAACGTTATGACGTAAATAGATCTCAAGCACCAATGTTTCAATGTTTAAACATTAACTTTTGCATTACAATTTGTTCTTATTATATTTTACATGAATTATAAATTTTTACCGATACTCATTTCATAAACCGTAAGGGATATTATGAAAAATTTTCTTGGGAACAGGTCACAGGTATTTTCCATTTTTTTTCTGATGCTATTTCTTTGTTTTTTGCCATGTCAACTTTTGGCCGCCGTCACAATTGATTCACGGACCGATGATGTTAAAGAGGTGCTGAAATTTGAAAATCCGGGAAAATCCCCCCTGCTCAAAGGATTCAAAGGTTTTTCCATTGAAAAAGTCCGCGAAGCCTATCAGGAAAGCAGACCCAGAACCCAAGCCTGGTTAAAAGAGGAAAATGTTTCCTATTCATCGTTTGTGGAATTCCTGCTGCGGGTTGTGATGCTTTTTAAAATGACGGCAGACAGTCCGGAAAAAGCCATGGCAATTCTTCTGCCCATATTTGCCGTCTTTTTTATCATCAGTGTGATTCCTTTTACCTATACAGCGCTATTTGTTCCTCCGGATATGGAAAATCCACAAAAACCGGAAAATGACACCATCAACCGTCTCTGGTTTGGACGTGGAAAAAAATCCCCAAAAAAGGAGGGAAATCAGGTCAGGGAAGAGGACCTTCCAGATTCTGAAGAGGACGTTGAGGAGGAAGATGAGGAAAACTCCGAGGATGAAATGGAAGAAGAGGAAGCTGGGGAGGATGAGCCATGAACACGGAAATGATTTACGAGCAGGATTTAAGCCAAGATAAAGAACTGGAAAAATCTCTTCGGAAAAGTATCAACGCGTGGGCAAAAACCATCCCGAATCATCCTTATAAAAACCTGGGAGACCAGATTTCGGTAGAGAGTATCCTATACAAACCGGCCTATCCCATGCGTCTTTTGACACAATATGAAAACCGGCGGAAAGATAAGGGTCATGAGCCGTACACAAATCAGACAATTCCCGAGCGGAAGATATATGCCCTGAATGATTTCAACTCGTGGGATATCTCCTTACCAGACATTCAGAAATTTACAGATAAAACAACCAAGTATTATGTTCAGGGGTCTCAGTATGTGGCCGATTGTTTTCACTGTCACGCCCGTGGTGTTGTTACCTGTCCTCAGTGTAACGGTTTACACCAGGTGACATGCCCATCATGCCAGGGAGCCGGTAAAGTGCGCTGTACGTCCTGCGGAGGAAGCGGAAGGTACACCTGCAGCAATTGCGGCGGAAGCGGCCAGGTATCCCGGCAGGTTTCCCGTCAACGGTCCGTTACCCGCTATGATTCAGATGGGAGATTCAGATGGGAATTCCCACGTAGGAACGGAAACCTATTACGAAACAGTCCGGCAGGCCTGTTCAGTGTGCAGTGGCAGGGGATACCGTACCTGCAGTACATGCGGCGGGACCGGGAAAGTCACCTGCCGGCAATGCAGAGGAACAGGTAAAATTACCTGTCCACGATGTTCCGGGCAGGGAATCGTGACCTGTTACACTTGTCAGGGGCACAAACAACTGATGCATTATTTCTTTGTGGAACGCACGCTGAATTACACCGATCAAAATACCTGTATTGTTCACGAAAATATTTACAAACAATTTCCGGAGTATCTGGATCATTATCAGGAGTATAAATCCTATAATGTCGTCTCGCAAACTGAAGATCTGTTTCAACCGGGAGTTCTTCCGGAAGGTCATCATCTGAATTCATTTATTGACGCGTTCATCACTGAATCCCGTGAAAAGAATTCTGACAGTCATGTCATCAAATTCCAGCGTCTGGATATTGATTGTATCGACACCTGGGAGCTGACCTATACATTTCGGGGTAAAGAATACGTGATGGCCTTTACCGGCAGTGAGTATACCGTAATCCCCGGATTGAGTCCCATTTACGAAGTGGCTTTCAAAGACTGGAAATCCGGTGTTCGAGCCGGTCGTTTGCTCTGGACAACCCGGGCATATCACCGGCTGAAAAAGGCTTCTAGTATTGATGTCTATGAAATTCGGGAGAAGGTCAATACAGCTTTTGGTGCCGTCAATGAAAAAATTAAGGATCATTATACGGTGGGAGTTCGTATTGCCGGTCTTCTTGCCCTCTTTTTCGGGAGTTTTATCGCGTACGGATGGTTTAAACATATCAATCCGGTATTCAGCTATGCTTCTTTCATTAACCGGCCAGAAAATTTTCTCCATGCCTATCATGCCTGGGCTCAGGGGTACCGGGGCGATGGGAATGGCCGCTTCCATCAGCAAGAAGTTTAAAACGGCGATTCCACAGGCTTTGCTTAGAATCATATTCGGCGGACTGATAACTTTGATTGCCATTGCCATTGCCTTGGGAATCCTGGGATTATTAAACATAACGGGCATCACCATTCTTGCAGATATTGCCCTGCTCATAGTTCACTGGATATTTAAAATTGTCCTGATTCTCCTTGGCATTTTTGTGGGGATAGTTGTCTGGGGAGCCAAAATTATCTGGATGCTTCTCAGTAAAATCTGGAACTGGATTTTTTAAACATCCGGATCACACTTTTTTCCCAAATATTCTTATAACAGCAAAAACAGCACCGGCACCGGCAATAAGTGTAATCCATGAAGGGACACCCAGGCCGGCCGGTATATATCCAAGAAAGACCGCAATCAGGGCAACGGGGACGGCGTATCCCAGCTGGGTCCGGGTGTGATCGATATGATCACAGGCAGATCCCATTGAAGATAAAATGGTCGTATCGGATATGGGGGAACAGTGATCACCGAAAATCGCCCCGGTGAGCACGGCACCAATGTTCATCGCCAGAAATCCCGGGGACGGGTCCAATGCAAGAATCCCCATGGTCCCATAGGATGTACCGGTGGCGAAGGATATGGAAGCACCCAGAATAAAAATGATGGAGGAGAGGAGAAAGGCGGGGACGGCATCGGAGAGGACAGACACCAGATAGACGGCGGTTCCCAGTTCATTTACAATGCCGCTGAGGGACCATGCCAGAATTAATATCACGATGGTGATGACCAATGCTTTTGCGCCGCTGACCCAGGCGTTAATCGCGTCAACCCAGCCAAAAATCTTCCGTTTCACGCCCATGGCAATGGCTACAATCCCTGCCAGCAGTGCTGCCTGAAACAGAACAATACTGGCATTAGACACGCTGAAGGCTTCCCGGAAAGCAAAGAAAGAGACTGGCGCGCTGAGTATTTGTTCAGCCAGGGCTGTATCCGTACCCGCAACAATCGCCCGGTAACCATCATAATAGAGTCCCAGAAAAGCACCCATAATCAAAACGAGAATAGGTACAACGGCATTGGAAGCCTGAAGCTTGATTCCTTTTTTAGGCTGAACGGATCTTGCATCTGTATCCACCATGGGCTGGGCATTTTCACCATGGACATTGCCTGTTTGTCTGGCACGTTTTTCCGCTTTGTACATCGGGCCGAATTCCCTGAGAAGCCATATCCCCACAAGAATAAATATCAGGATAAATATATTGTAGAACCGGTAGGGGATGGTCCGTATAAACATCCCATAGGCATTTGCATCCAGACCGATACTTGTAAACCCATCATTGATGAGTCCCAGCTCGTATCCAATCCAGGTGGATATGAGGGCAATACCGGCAATGGGGGCAGCAGTGGCATCAATGACAAAGGCCAGTTTCTCCCGTGAAATCTTCATCCGGTCTGTCACCGGTCGCATGATGGGCCCCACTGTTAATGCATTGGCATAATCATCAAAAAAGATAAAGAGACCCATACACCATGTATAAAACTGGGCGGAACGGGGCGATTTCGCCTTTTTGGAAAGGGCTTCTGCTATTGCTTTGGCCCCACCGATCCGGGAAATAACTCCTATAAGTCCACCGATTGCCAGCGTTTGCAGAATAATCCCGGCATTCCAGGAAGAAGCCAGGCTGGCCTGCATTTCGTAGGTGACCCGGAGAAATCCCTTCCAGATGGCATGAAATGCGTTATCCGTGTTTAAAAGAAGCATGTATGCTCCGGAATAAATTCCAATAAAGAGCGATAAAATCACATTCCGGGTTATAAAGGCCAGAACAATCGCCGTCAACGGAGGAATAAGGGTCCAGATTCCCCATTCCCGGGCATTGATGTCAGAAGCTGTGGGCTCGGCAGCATGAAGGATACCCGCAAAAAAAATAAATATTATTACAAAAAAAATTCTACCTTTGTATCCCTGTTTCATGGTCATCTCCTTATGGATATTTTCAGTATTTGGAGCCAGAACTTGTGAATAGTTTACAATTCCACTATCTTTTTTACAAATTGAAACCGGCAAAGAACCCCAATTCACGGAGGGATATGCGATGAGTGATATCAAAGTTCTGGTCCCGCTGGCAGATGGTTTTGAAGAAATTGAAGCCGTCACGATCATAGACATGCTCCGCAGGGCAGGAGCCGTTGTGGTCAGTGCGGGTCTTCATGAAAGGCAGGTGACGGGAGGGCACGAGATTCGTCTGGAAACAGATGCATTGCTGGATGACGTTTTGAATAAATCATGGGATTTGATTGTTCTTCCCGGAGGCAGCAAAGGAGTTGAAAATCTGTTGGCTGATACAAGAATCCTTTCTTTGATACGGAGACATGATAAGGCAGGAAAAGAGATCGGGGCGATATGTGCAGCACCTCGTGTCCTGGAAAAAACCGGTATTACAAAAGGACGTACACTTACCATCCATCCCATGCAGAGAGAATACCTCAAGGTTTCTACCGTGGAAGACAAAGCTGTGGTTATGAGTGACCGGATGATAACCGGACGGAGTGCCGGTGCGGCCATGGCCTTTTCCCTTGCACTTATCAGCCGGCTCATGGGTAAGGATGTCGCGGAAAGTGTGGAGAAAGGCGTCATATCCGGAGTCCGTTTTGACACGTAAGCTTATCCTGTTTGATATTGATGGCACCCTGCTTTATGCAGGAAAAACCCCATCAGAAGTTTTTGCTGAATCCATAGGATTTATTATTGGAAAAACTGTTGAATTCCCAAAACAGATCTTCTTTGGCCGGACAGATACTTTTATCATCCGGGAAATGCTCCGGCAACATCTGGCAACACCGGCCGACGGTGAGTATCATCGCATCAGAGAGCACTTTATACATAGCATGAAAGAACGCTTCCCCCATTCTGACGACGGTTTTTTAATTCCCGGAGTCAGAGAATACCTGGACACGTTAAAGAATGAATCAGACATCCATTTGGGGCTGGTTACAGGAAATTTCAAAGAGACTGCATTTGTCAAACTTTCCCGTTTTGGGTTGGATGAATATTTTGAAACAGGGGGATTTGGAGACGAGGCGGAAGACCGGCAGGAACTTTTAAGACAGGCTGTTGAAAAAGCAACCCGGCATTATGGAAAATGTTTTTCTTCTGAACAAATTGTGGTCATAGGAGACACTCTTCATGATATTCACAGCGCCCATCACTGGGGGTACCGGTCTGTGGCCGTCAGTCATATCCGAAATAAAGATACATTGCTGGAAGGTAAACCGGATATCCTCATCGAAAATTATATGGGATTAAAGGGCTCACAGTGTCTATTCGAATAAATGCATAAAAAAAGACAGCTATAAATAAAAAACGGGAAGAACACTTCCCGTTTTTTTGTGAGGCTGGATATATCGTTGGTCGGGGTTTATTTACAAGCCATACTCTTTACCATATTTATTTACGACAAATTCTATATCCTTGTCTCCCCGTCCGGAAAGATTCACAAGCAAGGTTGTTGTTTTGGGGAGAGTCGATGCCAGTTTTACGGCAAAAGCCACGGCGTGAGCACTTTCCAGGGCAGGTATGAGTCCTTCAACCCGGGAAAGTTCAAAGAAAGCATCAATCGTTTCCTTATCGTTCACGGTAACGTATTCAACTCGTTTCATATCTTTGAGGTAACTATGCTGAGGGCCCACGGATGGATAATCCAGACCGCTGGCCACAGAATAAACTCTCAGGGGATTTCCTTCATCATCCTGAAGCATATAGGATTTAAAACCGTGTATCACGCCGGGTTTACCCAGTGTAAGGGTCGCGGCATGTTCTCCTTCATTCAGGCTCAGACCTGAAGGTTCCACACCATACATACCCACTTCATTATCATCCAGAAAAGCATTAAAGAGACCCATCGCATTGGACCCGCCGCCGACACAAGCAATAAGGTAGTCCGGAAGTTTTCCTGTCATTTCAAGAAACTGAATCCGGGCTTCCCGTCCCACAACACTTTGAAAATCACGGACCATCATGGGAAAGGGATGAGGCCCTACCACCGAACCAATGGCATAAAAAATATTGTCCGGATCCCCGAGATAGGCTTCAAAGGCAGCATCTACAGCATCCTTCAGGGTCCGGGTCCCCCGGGTAACCGGCACAACCCGCGTCCCCAGGATTCTCATTCGTGTCACATTGGGGTGTTCTTTTTCCATATCTATATCGCCCATGTATACATCACAGGGCATATCAAGCAATGCCGCGGCTGTCGCCAGGGCGACCCCGTGCTGGCCTGCACCCGTTTCAGCAATCACTTTTTTCTTGCCCATTCTCTTCGCCAGAAGCACCTCGCCAAGACAATGATTGATTTTATGGGCTCCTGTGTGGTTCAGATCCTCACGTTTGAAATAGATCTGGGCACCTCCGTACTTTTTGGAAAGGGTTTTTGCATGGAAAATGGGGCTGGGCCTGCCTACATAATGCTTGTACAGATAGGCCAGCTCCTGATGAAAGGATTCGTCTTCACGGATTTTTTCATAGGCATCCGTGATTTCCTGTAAGATGGATTCAAGCTGTGGGGGAACATAGGATCCGCCGTATTCCCCAAAGTAGCCTCGTGTGTCCGGTAATTGTGAAAATGATCTGCTCATATTTTTTTTTCCTCTTCGTTTCGCATCACGTTGTCAAGGATGCTGCGTGTAACAGAATTTTTCTTCTTAAGGATCTTTGATCCACGGGTGATTTTGCACAAACTGATATGGTGCCGGGCAGCGATAGTCCGTTGTGTATCACCTTTGTACAGTTCCTTGACAAGTTGCCATCGAAGGGCAAGGTCATCAATTTCCTTAGGTGTCAGAATCTCCCGGATGAATTTCCGCATGAGGACGGGATCGGTGATTCCGGCAAGGACATTGGCAAATTCTACAGGTGAGTGCATATGAATCTCCACGTTTCTATTAATAGAAACATACGAAAATTTATTCTGTCTGCAAACTTTTTTTTACTTTTTTTTCTACGCCTTTATTTGATTACATTAAACAATACATACGTCCGGGGGGGGGTATTTCATGATATGACCGGTAATCAACACATTTCACATTTCAAAAAAACCAGGTTGATGGGTCGATGAAAATCTTAAGTGTCAATACCACAGGCGGTTTTTACGGAGGTATTGAAAATACAATCTATCGCATGGCACATGTATTTCAGAAGCAGGGATGGGAAAATATCGGCATTTTTGAAAGTGAAAGCGACTATACAGAGGGTTTCTACACACCCTTCAGGAAAGTCTGGCTGATGGATGATATCAGTCTCTATGATTTACGGACAAAAATTAAAGATGTGGATGTCGTGATCATTCATAAAATTACCCAGACCCGTCTTTTCGATTTTTTGTTGGTCCGGTACCCTGTGATTTTAATGATTCATGACCATGACTATTACTGTCCACGTAAATTCAAATATTACCCTTTTATCCATACCAACTGCACGCGGCCTTTTCACCCTGTCTTTTGTAGCTTGTGTTCAGGTATGCTGAACCGCCATCCCGGTAAAATTCCGATCCACCCCATCAGTATTATGAAAAACATGAAAATGCTCCACCGTATCCGGGATGTCTACAGGGTCATCATTCTCAGTGAATTTATGAGGAAAAATTTAATACTGAATCAGATCCTGCCGGATCACATCGTCAAAATTTATCCTTTCCTGGAACAGAAAGCCCATATTCCCAAAAAAGACCGTTATACACCTGAACTCCTCTTTGTTGGCCGCATTATTCCGGCTAAAGGAGTGGATTTACTGATCGAGACCATCCGTCAGGTAGAAAGTCCTTGCCATTTAACCATTGTCGGAACCGGTTCCGATCTGCCACACATAAAAAACCTGATAGACAAATACAATCTACGCTCCAGGATAACCCTCGCCGGATGGGTGAAAGATCCGGAAAAATACTTTCAGAAAGCGGATATAGTCCTCATCCCCTCCCGGTGGCAGGAGCCTTTCGGCCTGGCAGGTGTGGAAGCGTTTTCATACGGACTCCCTGTCATTGCCTTTGATGTGGGAGGCATACATGAGTGGCTGATTGATCATTGTAACGGTTATCGGGTTCCTCCCAATGATGTCTCTGCCTTTGCAGCCACAATTGATGCATTACTGCGGAATCCCGGGCTTCTCCGGCAAATGGGGCATGCCGGATGGGAATCCATTGGGCGCATCTATTCAGAGGATGCTTTTCTAAAGCGGTTTAAAATGTTGATTGAAGGACTCCATGAGTAACGTTTTTTGTAAGACAATTCATATTTAATAAGCAAAAAAAGTAAGGATAAGCCATGGATATCAATGCGTGGATGAATACAGACATGACAGATATTGCCCGCAAACTGGAGTCAAGTTTCCGGGAATATCATATTAGTCCGGAAGAGGGCCTGAATGTCTCGGGACGGAACGGAGTTTACGAACTTCTTGAGGATATTCTGGCCATCTTGTTTCCCGGGGCATTCAGCCGGGAGATGATTCACGAGGAGGATTTGAATTTTTACATACATGACATGTTGCGCCATATTGCCCGTAAAATGGTGGGGCAGATACGGACTGTGATTAAATACCACTGCCCGAAACATCCCAAAGACTGTTGTGATTGTGATTGCAATAAACGGGCGGAGGAATTATCTGTTGAAATTATTGAATCCCTGCCGGATATCCGTACCCGGCTCCTTGAGGATGCAGATGCAGCTTTCCAGGGGGATCCGGCTTGTCACAGCATGGAAGAGGCCATACTGAGTTATCCCGGACTTGAAGCCATCGCAGTGTACCGGATTGCACACCGGTATTATGAACTGGAGATCCCTCTGATTCCCCGAATCATGACGGAACGGGCCCACACCCGGACGGGGATAGATATCCATCCCGGAGCATCCATCGGACGGCGTTTCTTCATTGATCACGGTACCGGTGTTGTCATCGGTGAAACCTGCCGGATTGGACAAAATGTAAAAATTTATCAGGGAGTGACCCTTGGAGCTCTTTCTCCCTTTGATAAAAGCGGCCGGCCACGGAAGGGAGAGAAACGTCATCCGGATATCGAAGATGATGTGATTATTTACGCCAACTCCACTGTTTTGGGTGGCAAAACCGTTGTTGGGAAAGGGGCCATTATCGGCGGCAATACATGGATCACTCACTCTGTGCCACCTCACGCTATCATCAGTTCAATGTCCAGCCAACCCGGTGACATCCAGGTGAAACACAAAAAATCTTCCACATGAACCTATTCCATCAGTATGTTCAATTACTTCAGTGAAAGATAACTATAAAAGACTTCCTGGAAAATGAGTTCAAAATAACATATTCTGTTAATTACTTAGCTAATGATAATATATTGTGTTAAATAAGTACAATTTCAGGTAAATCTTGTAAAAATCCCCTTTAATGTTTACATTGTGTCAACATTATGACACCACCCATTTTACTAAACTGTCCCTTCTGTGGCGAGAAAATTCAACATTTCATCGGACATGCATCCGGTCATTATGCCTACTATTGCACCCATTCAAAAAAAATAATCATACTCTACGAAGACCTGCATGAAAAGATTATGCAGACCGGGCTTGAAAGAGAACTCAGGGAGCGTATCAGAGAGTATATCCAGTCTTCTGATGAATTTGAAATTTATCTCACAATGGAAAAAATGCACAAGATTGAAGCGGGGATTTTATCAGATTAATACACGGTGCGAATATAAACAGGTTCTTTTTTATTTGTTTTCATTGACTTCTGAAAGTTTTAATTTTGTGGGCTTTTTGGGAAGGGTGACCGAGTTGGCTTAAGGTGCACGATTGGAAATCGTGTGTACGGCAAAACCGTACCCCGGGTTCGAATCCCGGCTCTTCCGCGGTATAACAACCGGCGCATGCCGGTTGTTATGTTTAAACATTGAAATGTTGTGATATTTAAAAGTTCACTTATCAGGCAAAA
>LDZU01000081.1_pt1 | contig 18773 bp, 17 predicted proteins | sample 615531 | NCBI WGS metagenome assembly LDZU01 (sample SAMN03408293, study PRJNA278302) | terrestrial metagenome | isolation source: oil reservoir sample SB2 | place: USA: Alaska, North Slope, Schrader Bluff formation | collected 2011-09 | reverse complement strand
TGGTTTTCCCATCCAAATAGGATGTCTCCCCAATGGTGACGACGAAGGGGATTTGCCGAATGCGGTGCTGCCTGACCAGTTCCGGGCTTAAATCCGAACAGCTATCTGTTAAGATCTCAATCATGGTTGCCTTCCTTTTTTCTTTGCGTTGTTTTTGAGCTCTTATGGACGGACTCTATTTCGCACGATTATATATACAATCGGCAGGTCTGAAAAGAGTGATTTAAATCGTGATTTGAATCAAATACCCCACTCAGGGACAGAGACGAGAGTAACTGCCGATTTGTGGGACAAGCATAGGATTTTACTTGAACCGGCAACCGTTGCAGAATCGAAATCAACCACTGATCTTCTCTTTTCTCGATGCAGAATCTTTACCGGATCGGGTTTCTACAGGCATTCACCCAGATCGCAGCGGTTGTTCGCGTTTGCATCCACATAACGGCGGCATCTGCCCGGGAAGGAACAGCTATTCGGGCAGCGCACTATACATGTCGATGCGATCGGCGTACTGGTCGGAGTGAGTGTGGGGAGCGGTTCTGCGGAAAGCGTCGATGTTGGGCTGGCGGGTGGGGTGGAAGCCGCCTGTGTACTTTCCTGGGTGGTGGTGTGCACCTGCGGATCGCTACGCTGTGCAGTGTTGTTTTCTGTTGTGGAATCACCTGATACCATGGAACGGAAGGTGCTGGCTCCTCCGAACAGGATGGCAGCCAGCGAAACGGAACCGACAATTCCCATCATGCGCAGCATTTCACGCCGTTCGATCGGTTTGAAGGCCGGGGTGAACGGGCTGCTGGTTTCAACGGGGAACTGCTGTGCAACAAATCTCTGAAATATCTTGCGCATAGTAGAAAGAATCCAGCGCATGTGCAGTGCCATTTTGCCGACCAGCAAAACCAAACTGGAAACAGAAGCAATGACATGCACAGTACGCACCAGTTCATAATCGGTTAGGGGCAGGTTGAACCAGGATGAGATCATCAATCCGGTCAGTAAGATTAGTTCAAAACCAAAGAAGAGAAAGAGATCAACCAGAAAGCGCACGCGCTGGCTGCCCGCACCGCGCGCAAAGAAGCGCTGCAGGATGTTCAAGACCCACTTCCAGTGGCGCAGCAGGTGATAGAAGGCCAGGACACAAATGAACAGGCCGCCCCATTGATGAATTGTCAGGCCGGTCAGATCCAAAAGAAAAGCCAGTACAAAACCTGAAAATAGAATAAGGTCGATCCACCAGTTGGTCTTGTTAATTTGTTTTTTCATTGTGTTCTTCCAATCTCTTTCCATGCGTTGAAATTTAAACGTGTGGTGTGAAGAAATTGTGATTTTTTTATGGGGAATGTATTAACAAAAATCGAATCACTGTTTTGGGCAAACCGGATTAGGAAACTTCCCGGGAGAATAAAAATCCAGCAGCTACCTGCTGGATTTTAGAATGCCCCAGGAGGGACTCGAACCCCCAACCTAGGCGTTAGGAGTGCCTTGCTCTCTCCATTTGAGCCACTGGGGCAACCGTACTCCGAATTATAGCATTGAGAAATAGGGCTGGCAAGAAAAGGGAACCACGAGACCAAGCCGATCTCTGGTACGTATATAATTGAGTAATAATACCATTTCAGGGACGGAGGTTAGTATGGCAGTGGAAAATGCAGTCCAGGCAAAAGGATTAAAGAAGTATTACAAAGATATCAAAGCTGTGAATGGGGTGGATTTCACCATTCAAACCGGTGAGATCTTCAGCCTGCTGGGGCCGAATGGGGCAGGCAAGACAACCATCATCAACGTACTGACCGGACTCTTCCCGCCCGATGCGGGGGATGCTCTCATTTTTGGCAATTCTATCAAGAAAGAGGCGTTGAAAGCCAAAGCCTTGATGGGGGTGGTGCCGCAGGAGATCGCGCTCTATGAAGACCTTTCTGCCAGGGAAAACCTGGTGTTCTGGGGAAAACTGTACGGGCTGCGCGGGAAAGAATTGCAGGCTCGCGTTGATGAGGTGCTGGATTTGATCGGTCTGCGCGATCGCCAGCGTCAAAAGGTTGCCAAATATTCCGGAGGAATGAAGCGCAGGGTGAATATCGGAATCGCGCTGCTGCACCTGCCGAAGCTGGTGGTGATGGATGAACCAACCGTGGGCATTGATCCGCAGAGTCGCAGGCATATCCTGGATAACGTGCTGGCATTGAACAAAAAGGGGATGACCGTCCTCTACACCACGCACTATATGGAAGAAGCGCAGGAATTATCCGATCATATTGCTATCATGGATCAGGGCAGGATCGTGGCGTGCGGGACACATGCCGAACTGGTAAAGCTGGTTGGCGAGCAGGATCGGGTTGAATTGACCCTCAGCCAGGATGGCGGAAAAGTGTTGGCTGCCTGGAGAAAATTGGAAGGTGTATCAAAAGTCAGTGAGGATGGCGAACGGGTAACCCTGCTGGTGGATGATAGCAATGCAGTGCTGCCCGAACTGTTCAAGATCGCTAATAAGAATGATGCCCGCATTGCTTCCGTTGCCATTCATGAACCAAACCTGGAAACAGTTTTCCTGCACCTGACCGGAAAAGCGCTGCGCGATTAGGGGATGAGATGATGAGAAAAGTGTTCGCAATTGCCTTCAAAGACCTGTTGCGTTCCATGCGCAGCATGTTTTTTATAGGAATTTCCCTGGCAGCCCCGCTGCTGCTAGCTTTTCTTTTTTCGACTGCTTTCGGGGGTGGGAGTAGCACAGCCATCTCCAACATCGCTGTGGCTTTTGTGAATCTGGATGTTCCCCCGCAAGGAAGCCCGAATCTGGGGGATATGGTACGCGATGTTTTCAACGGGGAAGGATTGAAAGAATTGATCAGCTTGCACGCTGTTGCCAGCAAAGAAGAAGCTGTGCGCGGGATCAACGACCAGGAATACAGCGCTGCATTGATCATCCCGGCTAATTTTTCTCAGGCAGTGGTTGAGGAGGGTGCGACTGCGCAGCTGCGCATTATCTCAGACCCTGCGGCAAGCATTGCTCCCCAGATCCTGGAAAATATTACCGCATCCATCGCTGATGGATTTTCTTCCTCGAAAATAATGGTTGCTCTGGCAGTTGAGGAATTACAGCGCCGCGGCGGTCAAGCTGACGAGGAATTTTATACCGATGTGGTCGACCGGATTACCGCGCAATCTCAGGATCAATCGGGTGCTTCGAATGCTTCTCTGACGATCCTTGATCCGCAGGGCAATACCGGAGAAGCGAGCGACCAGCAGCAAATCGTGTCGATCATTATGGTCGGGATGATGATCTTTTTTGCATTCTATACGGGCGCGTTTGCATCCGAATCTCTTCTCCTGGAAGAGGAGAAAGGCACGCTGGCGCGTAAATTCGTCTCGCCTACCCCCGTACGGACCATTCTGGCAGGTAAATTCTTTGGTGTTTTCATCACTTTGATCGTGCAGGTCAATGTGCTGCTGCTCCTATCCGGTTTGATCTTCCATATTCAATGGGGGGAACCGGGAAAGATTGTGCTGGCTGTGATTGCATTGATCGTCGCATCTGCCAGTTTTGGATTGCTGCTTATGTCACTGCTGCGCGATTCGCGCCAGACTGGTATCATTCTGGGTGGTGTGATGACGGTGACCGGCATGTTGGGCGGATTGTTCACTACCGGCATTCAAAACATCCCCGCTTTTATGGATACGCTGCGAAAATTGACACCGCAGGGCTGGTCACTCGACTTGTGGCAGCTTGTTCTGAATCATGCAAGCTACAAGGAGATTCTGGTTCCTGTTGCGGTATTGGTCGGCATGGGATCGGTTTTTTTCATCATCGCCGTTCTCCGTTTTCAAAAGCGTTTTGCGAAAAGGTAGGAGATTCCCATGAAAAAGATTTTTGATATTGTCTGGAAAGATATTCAGCAGACTCTGCGCAGTCCGCTGGCCGGATTGTTCCTGATCGTCATGCCCCTGATGTTCACGGCTTTCTTTGGTCTTATTTTCCAGGGTGTATCAAGCGAAGAGGAAGTGCTGGATGTGCCGGTTGTGGCGCTGGTTGTCGGTGATGAGAGATCATCCGCAGGGAACGGTTTGCTAGTAGCTTTCACGGATGCTGCTGATCTGAAAGTTCAAACGTACAGTGAGGGTGAGCATGCTGATCCTCGCGATCTTTTTATGGAAGAAAGCATCGATGCGGTCCTGTACATTCCAGCCGAATTTGATTTTTCTTCTCAACGTCAGACTCCGGCTGTCTTGTATGTGGATGAAACCACCAGTACCGGACAGACGATCCGCTATGCAATCGAGCGAATCCTGAATCAGGAGCAGGTTCTTTATTCTACTTCTACTGCCGCTGTGCAGGCTGTGAATGCGCGCCTGCCTTATGCGAACGATGCAGAATATCAAACGGCTCTCGAACAGATAAAGGAAAAAGCGGAGCAGATCTGGAATGAAAAAGCGGTCACTGTTTCCACGGAAAAAGCAGTTGCACCGACAGCCGATCTTTCTGCAATCGAGTCAGCGTATGATCAATCTTCCCCCGGGATGCTGGTACAGTTTACCATTACCGGGTTAATGGGTACCGCTATTATTCTGGTGCGGGAACGCAAAACAAAAACGCTGCAGCGCATGCTGACAACCGCAACCAGTAAAACTACCATCATCATCGCTCATGCGCTCTCCATGTTTTTCATCATCGTGGTGCAGCAAATCATTTTGGTGTTGAGTGGAAAATTCTTGTTTGGTGTTGATTATTTACGGGAACCCCTGGCAATTTTTCTGGTGGTCGTCGCATTTGCTTTATGGGTGACCGGAATGGGCATATTAATCGGTGTGCTTGCCAAGAACGAAGACCAGGTGATCCTGTTTTCACTGATTGCCATGTTTGTTTTCACAGCCATGGGAGGCGCATGGTTCCCGCTGGAAGGTACCAGTGCGAGTTTTTACAATATCGCACGCCTTACTCCCGGCGCACAAGCAATGCAAGGATTCCAGAATATCATTTTAAGAAAACAGGATCTTTCATCCGTATTCGCGCCGGTTGGCATGCTGCTGCTGTACGCGGCTGCCTTTTTTACGGCTGCCATCGCACTTTTTAAAGTACGTGAAGCATAAAAGACCTGAAGAAAATCCAGCCCGTATGCGATATATGGGCTTTTTCCTGTTAATGACACGGTTTATAATCGTTCCAGACGAGGAATTAACATGAGCAAACAACTGGTTGAATGTATCCCCAATTTTTCAGAAGCCCGCAGACCTGAGGTGGTGGAACAGATCGCACAGGCCATCCTTTCCGTTCCCGGTGTGCAGATTCTGGACCGGCACTCGGATCAGGACCACAACCGTACGGTCATCACCATCCTGGGAGAGCCGCAGGCGGTGGAAGATGCGGTTTTTGAAGGAATCAAGCAGGCGGCCGTGCTGATCGATATGGATCAGCATCAGGGCGAACACCCGCGCATCGGGGCAACGGATGTGGTACCGTTTGTGCCCATTCGCGATATGGAGATGAGCGCATGCGTAGAAATTGCTCGCCATCTGGCAAAAAAGGTCGCAGATGAATTGAACATCCCTGTATATTTATATGAAGAAGCCGCCGCGCGCCCGGAACGGGTCAATCTGGAAGATATCCGCCGCGGGCAGTATGAGGGTTTAAAAGAAGAGGTCAAAACCAATCCGGAACGCAAACCGGATTTTGGACCTGCCCAGCTTGGCAAAGCCGGCGCAACGGTCATAGGCGCGCGCTATCCGCTGATCGCATTTAATGTGTACCTGACGACGGAGGATGTGAGCATTGCCAAGAAGATCGCAAAACAGGTAAGGCATTCCTCCGGTGGACTGCGCTATGTAAAAGCCATGGGAGTGCTGGTGGAGGGGCGGGCGCAGGTTTCGATGAACCTCACCAATTTCCAAAAAACACCCATCGCGCAGACGGTGGAGTTTGTGCGGCGGGAAGCCCAGCGCTATGGCGTGGCAGTTCATCACAGCGAACTGGTTGGGCTCATCCCCCAAAAAGCACTGACCGATGCGGCAGTTTGGTATCTGCAGCTTGACCCATACGAAGACGACCAACTGCTGGAAAATAAATTAATGACTGCCGCATTTGAGCAATCACCAAAAACTGATGAACAGGAATCTTCTTTTCTGGATGCGTTGGCCAGTTCCAGCCCAACACCCGGAGGTGGCTCGGCAGCCGCCTGGACGGCTGCAGAAGCGGCGGCACTGGTTGCCATGGTGGCACGCTTGACGGTTGGGAAAAGCAAATATAAGGATGTCGAACCGCTGATGTGGCCGCTGATCGAACAGGCGGAGGAACTGCGCGCGAAATTAACACTCGCGATAGAGGAAGATGCTGCCGCCTTTGAGAAGGTGATGGCAACCTTTAGAATGCCCAAAGAAACAGATGAGCAGATGAAGTTGCGCAAAGATGCCATCCAGGCAGCTACTTTGGAAGCGGCACGAGTCCCACTTGAAACCGCACAAATGGCATTATCGGTCATGCATCTGGCAGAAACTGCCTGCGCGCTTGGCAACCTGAATGCCATCACCGATGCCGCCACCGCTGCACAGCTAGCAGCAGCCAGCCTGACCGCCGCAGCCGCGAATGTGAGCATCAATATCCGCGGATTGGATGATGTGAGATCCAAAGAGGAGTTTAATCAGGAGTTGGCATCGCTCAAGCGGGAAAAAGAAGCTATACTTATGCGGATGGCGCAAAGCATCACTGAACGTTCTGAAATCACCTTGATCTGAGGTTTTCTGGTTCAATGAAAACAATAACCAAGTTTGTCTTTCTGTCATTCTGTTGTTCCCTTTTGCTGGGTGCCTGCGCTCCGCAAGCGCAATCTGTATCAACAACGGATGCTCCACAGCAGGAAATTGCAACTGCAACTTCACTTCCAACGAAAGATATCTATTCCCTGTGGGTCGCTCCATACCTGCCACAAGATTTGCAGGACCAGATCATGCTGCCAAAAAATGTTGTCCTGGCTGATACTCAAGATGAGGCGGATATCTGGCTGGATATCGGGGGTGATCAGCAGGTCAGCCAGTGGGTGTATGCTCTGGCGGCACCCTTCCCAACGGTGCCTGATTCCATCACAAGCCAGGAATTGGTGCAGATATGGAAAGGCGAAGGTTCTGCGGATTCTCCTCTGCAATCATTGCTGGTGGATGGAAAAACCAAAGCAACCTTCGAAAAAGTATGGGGAGTTCCTTCCAGCTCGACCGTTATTCTGACCAATGAAGAAAATTTGCTCACCGCTGCCTGGAGTAAAACCGGTGCTTGGGCGATTATCCCCTTTGAAACGCTTGAAACGCGCTGGAAAGTGATCGCGCTGGATGATATCTCTCCTCTGGATGATGATTTCAATGCGGACCAGTATGCTCTCAGTGTGGCGTTTTCTCTATTGGGGAAGACAGAAGATCTGCAGGTGCTCAATACCCGTATCACAGCGGCAGGGAATGCGCTGGTCCCTTCAACGAACCGGGATGAGAATAAGATCACAACCGTTGCCATGACAGGTGTGACAGCGCTGGTGCGCGGCACGGCTTACATGATGGAAAAATATGGCATGACTTATCCGGCTCTGGATATCGGGGATATCCTGCGCAATGCCGATATCACTCACATCAGCAATGAGATCCCCTTCACCGAAACATGCCCCAATCCATTCTATAATTCCGAAAATGATGCCAACCTGGTTTTTTGCAGTAAACCGGAATACATCAACCTCCTGGATTCAATCGGGACAGATGTGGTGGAATTGACCGGAGACCATTTCCGCGACTGGGGTGCGGACGCGATGCTGTATACCCTGGATCTGTATGACCAGCGCGGTTGGAAATACTATGGGGGAGGGCGCAATCTCGAAGAAGGGCAGCAGCCGGCGCTTTTTGAACACAACGGCAATAAGATCGCGTTTCTGGGGTGCAACGCCAAGCCCGAAGGATATGCCACCGCGGATGTAGATTACCCGGGTGCCGTGCATTGCGATATGGAAGTCATGGCGGAACAGATCAAAGCTGTCAAAGCACAGGGCTATATCCCGATCGTGACCTTCCAGCATATTGAATATTATGATTATGCAGCCAGCCCATATCTCGTAAAAGATTTCCATACCGTGGCAGAAGCCGGAGCGGCCATTGTCAGCGGAAGTCAAGCACACCAACCGCAAGCCTTTGAATTCTATAAAGGTGCTTTTTTGCATTATGGACTTGGAAATCTCTTTTTTGATCAATATAATGAAGGCTCTGCCCAACGCCAGGCTTTTATCGACCGGTATATCATCTATGATGGACGCGTGATCAGCACCGACCTGATCACCATCATGTTCGTGGATATGGCCAGACCGCGCTTGATGCATGCGGACGAACGCCAGGATTTATTGGAAACCATCTTTACAGCCAGTGGATGGTAAAAAACTTTGAAATAAGGAGAAATTATGGGTATCTTACCGGATTATAAAATTCGAGAATATGCAAAAAAACAGGCAATGATCGAGCCATTTGTGGATGGGCAGGTTCGCGATGGCAAGATCTCGTACGGCCTTTCTTCCTATGGGTATGATATTCGGGTGGCGGACGAATTCAAGATCTTTACCAATGTACATACCACGGTGGTCGATCCGAAAAATTTCGACATCCGCTCTATGGTTGATTTCAAGGGCGATTTTTGTACCATTCCGCCCAATTCCTTCGCTTTAGCCCGCACTGTGGAATATTTCCATATTCCTCGTGGAGTGCTGACCATTTGCGTCGGAAAGAGCACCTACGCTCGCTGTGGGATCATCGTGAATGTGACTCCCTTTGAACCGGAATGGGAAGGCTATGCCACCCTCGAAATTTCCAATACCACGCCACTGCCTGCCAAGATCTATGCCAATGAGGGTATTGCCCAGGTGCTCTTCCTGGAAGGAGATGGTGTTTGTGAAATTTCTTATGCTGATAAAAAAGGAAAGTACCAGGCACAGCAGAGCATCGTACTGCCGAAATTATAGAAAAAGATATTTTCTGGATATATCATTTAATAATATTGCATATGCATGGCTTTGCTTAACTCATTTAAAGTTTTATTGGCAATTTCATTGGCTTTTGAATTGCCATCTTTTAATATTTTCCAAATAAATGCTTTATCACCTACATATTCCTTTCTCCGTTCTCTCATGGGACGGAAATACTCATTCACAACTTCGGTTAAGTTCTTTTTAAGCGCTGAAGCACCTTTAGCACCTATTTGATTTGCGATAGTCTCAGGGGAAACACCGGTGCATAAGGAATATAATCTTAACAAATTGGCAACTTCCGGACGATTATTGGGATCATATGAAATATTGATTTCCGAATCGGTTTTCGCCCTTTTAATCAATTGGGCAGTCTCATCTGCTGTCATCTTTATATAAATTGCATTATGTAAGCTTTTCCCCATTTTACGACCATCGATTCCCAGCAACATAGGAGCACTTAATAACAACTCTGGTTCCGGGAAAAAATTCTCCCCGTTAAAATACAGTTTGTTTATCCGTCGCGCGATCAATCGTGTAAGTTCAATATGGGGTAATTGATCTTTCCCGCCTGGTACCACATTTCCCTTACAGAACAGAATATCGGCGGCTTGATGAACAGGATAGGTCATCATTAAACCACTAACTGATCTAGTCCCTGAAAGTGCAATCTCTTCTTTTACAGTGGGATTTCTCTGTAATTCTGACATAGTAACAACACTTAAAAAGGGAAGCATCAGTTGGTTGAGAGAGGGAATCATACTGTGACAGAAAATGGTCGTTTTTTCAGGTTGTAATCCAACAGCTAAATAGTCAAGGATAATTTCATTGATACTTTCCTTTAGCTTTTCTGTTGAAGTTCGATCCGTAATCGCTTGATAATCTGCCAGTACAAGGAACATATCAACTCCCCAATTCTGCAGAGTCACTCTACTCTTTAAGGATCCAAAGTAGTGGCCAATATGGAGAGCACCGGTTGTCCGTTCACCTGTAAGGACTCTAAATTTGGATGGCTGTTTTTCTAGCTCATCCCAAAGGATCGGACTTCTGGCGATACACTCTTTTAACGAATCTGTTTCATTTCCAAAGGTGAAGTCAAAAACGTTCGGCATATAATTCTGTCTCCACAGGTATGCATTTAATGAAGGCTCTTTAAAATTATATATGATTGGTTAAAATAATTTCCGATTTGAATCATTGCATAATTAGAAATCTATTTCATGATCTCACAGCAGATTTTCTGAAACCAAGAATAAAATTATTCGTCATCACCCTAATTTCACTATTTCAATTTTTGCATAGAACAAATCTCTGTCTCTTCCAGCGCAGGAACGCGAACCGGGACGATATGCCAAGCAGCAAAAATTTATTGACGCTTTACAACGGAAGCCTTATTTCCGTGTGGTTCTAGGTCGTTTGGAACCTCGCAATGATACTTCTGTAGAAAAAGGGGTAGATATTGCTCTTGCTATTGACTTACTTGACCTCGCTTTTCATAATACCTATGACACAGCTATAATTATTACAGGGGATGGGGATTTCTCCCGAGCTGTGGAGATTGTGCAACGCATGGGCAAGCACGTTGGAAATTCTATTACCCGATCATGCCTTTCTAATCATCTGCAACAGACTTGCGACAAGACTATTTTGTTGGACAAAGATTTTTTGAAAGATTGTTGGAGAAAACAAAACCATTCATAAGGGAGTTTGCTTTATATAATCCCTCGTTTCATTTGCGATGTATATCATTCCCCAAATTATAAAATCATAAAAATATTTTCCAGTTTGATTCTATACAGAATTTAAAACCAATATCGGGTTATTGCAGCAGATTTTTCGGAGACAAGAATTAAGAGAATTCCCCATAACCTAATTGCAATAATTCATGTTGACTCTAAAATAAGATTAGTATATACTAATTCCATGAATCTTTTACAAGTAAAGAATGACATATGGGTCAGGGTTATTGGATTTCGAGGTGGCTGGGGGATGCAGCGTCATTTCATGCAGCTCGGATTTTTACCTGGTAATACAGCCCGCATTATTCGCATGGCACCTTTTCATGGACCGCTGCTGGTCGAAGTGGATGGCCGGGAGATTGTGATCGGACGGAATATTGCCAGGCATATTCTGGTGGAGGAAATCGCATGAGATTTGCCCTGGTCGGACAGCCCAATTGTGGGAAGAGCACGCTCTTCAACCAGGTAGCTGGCTACAAAGCCGCCACCGGCAATTTTTCAGGAACTACGGTGACATTCACAGAAACAAAGGTCCGCGTGCAGGGAAATGTCGTTGAATTGGTTGATCTGCCGGGGACGTATTCCTTACTGGGAACCAATCCTGCCGAACGGGTGGTACTGGATTATCTGGTCGGTAATAATGTGGACGCTATTATCAATGTTGTGGATGCAACGCACCTGGCACAGGGGCTGGCGCTTTCTCTGGAACTGCTCGAATTGAAGCGTCCGGTGGTACTGGCGATCAATATGATGGATGAAGCAGCCAGACAAGGGATGCATATTGATGGGGAAAATCTTCAACGAATGCTGCAAATCCCTGTCTTGCCCATTGTCGCTACCAAGGGGCAGGGAGTGCGCGCCGTGTTTGCAAGCGCTTTTAAGATCGGGAAAGAACAGCAGAACGCACAACGACAGCTTTATTCCCCTGCGCTGGAAGAACAGGTTCGACATATTCGTGATCTGATAGTTTCCATCGAACTACCCATAGGAAGTGAAGCCCTGGCGTTGAAATTATTGGAGGGCGACCCTTCGCTCACGGAACAGGTCGGCCAGAAAATTGCGGGGATTGAGGATGAAATCCAAAAGGCAGTGGATACACTCTGCCATATCACCGGCCGGCAAGCGGTGTGGTTGGTCAGTAAAGAGCGGCATGACCTGGCATTGAAAATTTGTGATCAGGTCCTCGTAAAGGCAAAAAAACGCTTTACACTGCGCGATAGGTTGGATGATTATTTGCTGCACCCGTTCTTTGGATATGTATTTTTAATCGGCATTTTGTTTCTTTTCTTCTGGTCGGTGAATGGGATCGGCGGATTGATTGAAACGCCGCTCATCCAGCTTGCGAAATTTTTGGATGAAAAATTATTGGAAAGCTTTGCGAATCAAGGTCTGTTAGTGCAGATCCTCTCCGGAGCACTGCAGGGATTTACGGGTGGATTGGCAATTGTGCTGCCATATCTCGTCCCTTTCCTGATTGGGCTCGGATTTCTGGAAGATGTGGGGTATTTACCGCGAATTGCATTTTTAATGGATTCTTTGATGCACCGCATGGGCTTGCACGGAAAAGCGGTGGTTCCCTTCATCCTTGGCTACGGCTGTAATGTTTCTTCTGTCATGTCAACGCGCATCATGGAAGATAAGCGAGATAGGTTTCTATCTGCATTGTTATCCAGCATGGTGCCCTGTTCGGCCCGTATGGCAGTCATCTTTGGTCTGGCAGCCTTTTATCTGGGTCCGGCTTACGGGGTGGGTATTTATTTTCTCAACATTGTGGTAATCGCGCTGACGGGGCGTATTATCTCACGCTTTTTACCCGAAGAATCACCCGGCTTGATCCTCGAAATGCCGATTTACAGGTTCCCAACGCTGCGCACCGTCACCGCGAAAGCATGGCTGCGCATCCGCGAATTCATTGTGGAAGCCTGGCCATTATTGATAGTCGGAAGCGTCGTTCTGGCTGTGATGAACTACTACAATCTGGCGCAGATTACCGATGAGCTCTTCAGGCCGGTCACCTGGTTATTGGATTTACCATTACAGGTTGGAACTCCCCTCATTTTTGGTATATTGAGAAAAGAATTATCATTGGTCATGCTGGGGCAAGCATTAGGGAGCATGGATTTCAGCCAGGTTTTAACAAAAACGCAGATGCTCAGCTACACCATTTTTGTTGTCTTTTATATTCCCTGTCTGGCAACTCTGATCGCCATTCGCAAAGAATTGGGTACAAAAGACATGCTGACCATTACCGGCATCACCCTGCTGGTGGCAATTCTGGCGGCGCTCTTAACCCGCCTGGTCATGTTCCCGGTCTTAGGCTAAGGGACCACGGAATGCGAAAAGTAAGGCCAGCAAGATTGCCAGCAGGCTAATGAAATATACGAAGCGTTTCGCAATTTTGTAGTGCATGATTTCCTCTTGCCATACAAGATTAAAAAGTTCGAAGTGGATCTGGTAGTGCCGAGAACCCATGTTCAAGCGCAACTTTTCTGCAATTTCCATCCTGACCTGCGGGCCGCATAGAAATATTTCCGAACCACCTTCAATCTATTCTTGCGGAAGATACTTTTTCAGGATCATCTCCGTCAAATACCCCGCTTCCCCTTCCCATTTTTGAGGTGGTTTTTCCAGGGTGTAGACTACCTGCAGGTCAAGTTTTTTTTCAAATCCGCGATCTCTTCACGGAAAGTCAGCGAATTCCAATCACGGTTATTGTAAAACAACTTTACCGGGCGTTGGTCATGGCGGTCTGCCATGCTGCGCAGCATGCTCATAATGGGTGTGATGTCGATCCCACCGGCGATGAAGATCAATTTTTGGGTGTCCGGATGCCGATCCATGCTGAAGACGCCATGCGGGCCATCCACATACACATCCTGGCCGACTTTCAATTCTTTTATAGTGGAGGTGAATTTTTCCAGGTCTTTAATGGTAAATGATATTTCGTCAGGTTTCTCGGAGCTGGATGAAAAGGAAAAGGGATGTTCGGTATCTGAAAAAGGCGTTTTCCAGAGTGTGATCCAGGCAAATTGCCCCGGTTTAAAAAGCATGGGTTTATTCCTAGCAGAGCGGAGGGTCACCGTCCAGCTTGCCCCACGTTCTTCTTTAAGAGCTGTAACTTTGAATTTATTCCGAATCAGTTTGGGCGGGTAGATAATGCGCGTGTAGCAGAGCAGGGTCAGCCAGGCTGCAGTATATCCAATCCAGATCGCACGCTCGAGAGGGTAGCTGAGGTAGTTACCTACCAAAAAGATATGAAGGAGCGCCGCCCCAACTACCAGCGTGGTTAGGATGCCTTGCCAGAATTTCTAAAATCCGTAAGGGATTTTCAGCTTTTTGCGATATTTTGCTGTGACCACAACCGATAATAGAAGAAAAATCGCTAATACCCCCTAGTTTGGCATACCAGGGAACCGTGAAGATGTTTAAAAAACGCAGATAGCGGGCATCAAGGAGGAACAACATGATCGGATGGGCAAAAACCAAAAAAAAGCTGCGATCGAGATCTGTCGATGAAAATGATAGATGAGATCGCTTCCGAAAGGTTCTTTCAATGGTTTGATGCAAGCGGTGATGGCGAACTGCACTGCCATCAATGCCAGACCAATGAATCCCAGAGCAACTGAAGCATCCAACCAGGGTGACCGGCTGGAGGATGGAGCCGGACCAGTAATCAGAACTCCGATGAGTGTGAATACCAACAATAGAAAGAACAGCAGCCACAGCGTCGTTTCAGACTTTCGTTGTTCTTCAAAGGGCACCTCCTACATTTCAAAAACAATCTTTTAATACTTTATCTTATATTTTTTGAAATTACAGTGCTGTAAGCCATTCTAATAAAACACCTATGTTCTTTGGAATCCCTTAAGAAATTTCTCTGCATCGGCGTACTGCTTGAACTTTCTTTCTTTTTGTTTGAATTGGGATGTGTGAGCTAACCTGTAAGAATTCACTTCTTTCAAACCCAATTTTTTATGCAGCATTTCATGATAAAGCACATACTCGACCACATATTGGGGAATTGTTTTCTGATCGAGAAAGCAGCTGAGTGTGATGGTATCTGTGTCAGGGTGATAATATCCCAGGCGCCGGGTGGCTCTTCTGCTGCTCCAGCGCAGACGGGGCTGTTCAAGATCCTGCTGAAAGTATTCTGCATTGATCTTCTGAAAAAGCATCTGCAGATCATAGAAATCCCCGCATGTTGATTGGGCTGATTGCGCTGTGTGCTGCCAGATGTGAGCCATAATGTGTTTGTAAGCTGCAGATCGACTGAGTTCACGCAACTGCTGCAGACTCTTTTTATTCGATTGCAGGCAGCAATCTACCAAAATGCGCATCTCTTGTTCGTCTGCTGCCAAAAAACCTTCTCCGATCATCACCGAGATATATTTTCGATTGGGTTTGCACTGGAATACAAAAGCACTGTTGTACATTTTCACAGTAACAGGTTTGTTCGATCGGCCTTTCCATTCCCGCAAGAAGCGGGTAATAAAATTGAGATGCTGTTCAAAGTGCTGGGGTTTGCTGAGAAATGCCAGCCAAAGAAATGAACGGTAAGCAGAATCCGTGAGGTCTGCCGGATGACAGGCACGGCTCTGGCAGCGCTTTCGGATAGCCTGTTCCGTAGATTTTATTTCCGAAAGAAGCTGTTCTTTTTCCTTTAACAAGGATGATCCTTTTTCAGAAATCGCTTCTTCGCACATTGACTGGATGCGGACATGGATATCTTCGATGATGGAGGATAGGTTTCTAACACTGAGCGTTGAGGAAGGCATGATCTGTTTTCTTTCCTGATCGTGGGATTTATTTGTTGTTGTGCTGATTTTAATGCGGATTTATAGAAACAATTCCGGCAGTATTTCTGGAAATTCCTATCTTTTCATTTTAAATAAACTGGTGTAATATTGCCCGCAATAAAATCCATTGCTAATATGGATACAAATTACTTGTTCATCTAAAAGGAGATAAGAAAAGATGAAAACGGCAGTGTGCCCGGATTGCGGAAGTGATGTCAGTGTTGGTTCACAACCGCGCGTAGGCAAGCAGGTTGTATGTGATTCCTGCGGCGCAGAACTCGAAGTAGTCTGGTTGGACCCCATCGAGCTGGATTATCCAATGATGGATTTTGATGATTATGAGGAGTTGTCAGACGAAGAAAGATAATTAATCATTCAGATAATTCTTAAGAAAAAAAGGCATTGAAATTTACCGTTCAATGCCTTTTTTCAATGTTAGAATGGGTTGCTCAAAGCTGATGAACAATTTATTTGAATTTGACCGCGTGCGCTTTTCCTATCTGCTTCCATCCGGGGAGTCCATCTCGGCAATTCAAGATGTCTCTTTCTCGATCCAAGCGGGAGAATATGTAGCCGTGATCGGGGCGAATGGATCCGGGAAAACTACCCTGGTAAAATTGATGAACGGCCTTATCACCCCGGATGGTGGATCTGTGCGTGTTGCCGGTATTTCCACCTCAAATCAAATCCAACCTGCTGAAATCTTTACAAAAGTTGGGTTGATCTTTCAAAACCCACGCGATCAAATAGTTGCTTCTCTGGTGGAAGAGGATACGGCGTTTGGTCCTGAGAATCTTTGTCTGGCGCAATCTGAGATCAAGGAACGTGTGGATGCCAGCCTTACGATGTGTGGCGCTTCACATCTGAAAGGGCGACAGACATATTTGCTGTCTGCCGGAGAGACCCAGCGCATTGCGCTGGCAGGGGTCCTGGCGATGCACCCGGCCTGTCTGATCTTCGATGAGACAACCGCCATGCTTGACCCGCGATCGCGAAAAGACTTGATAGACCTGATGGCGAACTTCCACCAGCAGGGATTTACTATCATTCACGTTACCCATGATCTGGATGAAGCTCTAGCTGCAAAACGCATTCTCGTTTTGCATGAAGGACATCTTGTCATGGATGGAACTCCGCAGGAGGTTTTTAAAAATGACAGGACTATGCGGGAATATGACCTGGATATTCCTTTTGTTTTGAGATATGCACGGGACCTCCAATCCTGTTTTTCTCAACTTTCCGCTTTTTATCGGTCAGAAGGTGACCTGCTTAACGATCTCATGAAGGTTAAATATTTCAACACCGGGGCAGGGCAATCACAAGATCTAAGACAGGCGCATGCTGCCGAAGAGGATTTTATCCATTTCGAACATCTCTCGCACACTTATATGGCCGGCACTCCTTTGGCGCAGACAGCTTTACAGGATATTACGTTCTCTTTGCCTGGGGTGGGGGGCGCCGGATTGGTTGGACATACGGGATCGGGAAAATCCACGATTTTGCAGCATTTGAATGGATTGATCCGCCCGCAGCAGGGAAAGGTGAGGATAGGGGAATTTGATCTCAGCCGGGTGGATGTAGATATCAAGTCATTACGGCAGAGGGTAGGTTTGGTGTTTCAAAGTCCGGAAGCGCAATTCTTCGAGACCTATGTGGGAGATGAGATCGCGTATGCTGCACGAATGCTGGGATATACAGGAAAATTGCGCGACCTGGTGCGGGCTGCCATGCAGGCGGTTGGATTGGATTTTGAGCAGTTTGTGGATCGCCCTTTGTACAGTCTGAGCGGCGGGCAGAAACGCAGAGTTGCGCTTGCTTCCTATCTGGTCGTGCAGCCCCGTGTGCTGCTGCTGGATGAGCCATTCGCAGGCTTGGACCCGCTCATCCATCAGGAGATGATCGATTTTGTGAACAGGTTGAAGGATGAGGGAAAGACGATCGTCTTAAGCACGCATACTATGCGTGATCTGCTGCAGATGATCCAAAAAGTAATCGTGCTGCACAACGGGAAAATGGTATTTGATGGTGCCGTGGCGGACCTGTTTCGCCAACCGGATCTGAATGCATGGGGGTTGGAGATCCCATTGGAACTAAAAATTGCGGATGGATTGCGCAAGAATGGCTGGCAGATCCCTGCAGATGCAGTGCGTTGGAAAGCAATGCTGGGATGGCTGCGGCGGAATTCAGCGGAGGTTGGAAATGCCCGCTTTTGAATATCTCCGATCAATAGGCATTGGTTATTTTTACCCTGGTGTTTCCTTTCTTCATCGCCGGGATGCGCGCATCAAAGTGTTGTTTTTCATCATTTTTATCATTGGATTGACTCTGACTTCATCCATCAGTGGCTTGATCTTCGGATTGTTCATCATATTGGTCGGTTTTTGGGTGGCGCGCGTGCCGCTCTCTCCCTGCTTGCGGACCATTCGATCGATCCTCCCTTTTATTTTTGTCTTATTCATACTCCAGCTGTTTATTCACCAACCGGATGAAACCTCTGTTCTTTTATGGCAGTGGAATTTTATCTCGATCTATGACGGTGCAATACTCTCAGCACTGCGCATGCTAGTGCGTTTTCTGGCATTGATCCTGGGATTGGGCTTGATGACGGCCGTCCTTTCTACATTGGAGATGAACCACGGCTTGGAAATGCTGCTGCGCCCTTTGGAAGTTGTGGGCATCCGGACCGGTATGCTGGTCATGGTGATCCAAATCATGCTGCGCTTTCTGCCGCTTCTAGCGCTGCGCATGGAAGAGATCGCCAAATCCCAGGCTTCGCGCGGAGCTGAATGGGACCAGGGCAGGGGCGGTATTCTAAAACGCATCAGGTTGGTTCTTCCATTAATCACCCCACTGTTCCTCAATACGCTGCAGCAATCCGAGCAGATAGCGGATGCCATGCTCTGCCGGGGTTATGGAGTGCATCCCAAACGCAGCCATTACTACGAATATTACATCACCAGTATGGATGTGCTTTTCCTGCTGGCAGGGTTAGGGATCACGGCAGCCGTTTTGTATCTGCCGGCATTCTATCTGGTTTTCTAAAAAGCCCCCGGTGACTCAATCGAAAAATCACAGGATCTTCACAAATACCTGACACTTTCTCAATACGGGATCGATATCCTTGTCATGAAAGGATACCGATGAAAATAAAAAAATTAACTGTGTTGATGACCAGGTAAGGCTCCCCTAAAATAGTACCAAGGATAAGTAGACAAAAAAGGAGCCAGCCATGAGAAAGAGCAGGTACAGCGAAAGCCAGATCATTCAGATAC
>LDZU01003951.1_pt1 | contig 18783 bp, 17 predicted proteins | sample 615531 | NCBI WGS metagenome assembly LDZU01 (sample SAMN03408293, study PRJNA278302) | terrestrial metagenome | isolation source: oil reservoir sample SB2 | place: USA: Alaska, North Slope, Schrader Bluff formation | collected 2011-09 | reverse complement strand
ATGGCGGGACAGGTTTAAATACCATAACAGACAACGTTTTAAGGCACATTGGTGCACTGCGCTGCTATAGTGTAGACCGGCCAATCATGCAGGACTCTCACTCCTGCGACTGGGGTTCGAATCCCCATAGCAGCATTCTGACTTTCGGTCTAAATCCGACATCCTTTTTCCCGCCCCGACCGAAGGCATGCGTATGGAAATGTGCGCCAACACTTTCAGACAGCTCTTTTCCATTGCATCAAGAGCACAACTCCATCAACCGTGGTCTTGCCAACGGCAGGCTCACCGCGTGTGACGCCGACCTGATCCGTGAGTTCATCGCCGAATCGCAGTCCTGCAACAACATCAGTGCAGGTCGAACAAACAAGATCGTCTTCACCCTCGTCGGGTGGCGGCGGTTCATCGGGCCATACCTGGAGAACAGCATGGCCGACATCTACCAGGGCATCTCCGCCCTCAAGACCGCCACCAGCGCCCGCGGCAAACCCTTCAAGCAGAACACCATCGCCGACCACATCATCATCCTCAAACGGTTCTATGGGTGGGCGATCGAGAACGGCTACACCGACCTCCCGGACCGAAAGATCCGGCGCCTCAAGATCCACACCAAAGACACCATGACCAAGGAGGCCGCCGACCTGGAGACGGTGGCGGCGATGGGGTGGGAGCAGTTTACGATCAAGATGGTGCAGGAGGCGATCGGGCTCTCATACCAGCAGACCTACCGGATTCTCAACGGTTATGCGAGCCGCGGGGCGACCCACTCGGGGCTGCTGGAGAAGTGCCCGGCGGTGAGTTACTTTGATACGATGGTGACGGAGGACGGGGAGGGGTATGCGGTGCGGCGGCGGGAGCACCTCTTCTCGTTCGACCGGGCGGTGTACCGGCGGTGGGCGTTCGGGGGCGGGGACCGGGATGATGGTCCCGGCCCGTCTGATTCTTTCAGCATTTCTGCAGGTTTACCGCGGGATTTCAGCACCGGACGCGAGAGAGAGGGGGGCGGGAATGGTTCTGGATCGCATAGTACTAGTACAGATAGAGAGACGCGTTTCTCTCTTAGTACTCTATTACAGCAATCTACACACCCAGATGCCGGAGCGGGCGCAGGTACGGGTGCGGGTGTGTGTGGGTGTGATCGCCAGAATGGTGAAAGCGATCCGGCGATGTCGGCGGAATGCGGGGAACGCCGGGAACGGATGGCGTTGTGCGACCATTTGAATGTCGCCGCATGCCGAAAGGTGCTGAAAGACGGCGGGGGTGCTGATAGGGGGTTGCACGATCCCCTGCCGGGGGTGCTGGACCACACCGAGTTTTCGCGGGTGACGACCGATCTCAGGCGCTGCACCCTCTGCGGGGAGGGGCGGGCGGTGTTCGTCTCTGAGGACCGGCGGATGCAATGGTGCCGTGCTGGACCCTTCCCACCCACGAGGAGGTGAAGATGTTCCCTATGCGTCGGGGCTCACTGATTTTCTCCATGAGGTCTCGGAGGAGCGGGAGCGCCAGGTTGCCACCATCGCCCGGCATCTCTCCCTCAGTCTGGACGAGTTGATCATGCGGGAGAATCTCAGGCTGATGGACCTGACGGACCGGCAGGCGCAGGGGGATCCCGATCCCATGCTGCCGGCAAATATCCGGAGTTCGGCGATCAGGCTGGAGGATCTCAATCACCGCCTGACGACGTGCCAGATCGAACTCCAGAAGGAGCGGAGCCTCACGCTCGGGGATATCGTGCATTGCGGTCGGGCATGGGTGCTCACTTACCCTGATCGCGACCGCCCGGAGTATTCAGGGATGCGACGCGATGACGACGTAGAACGAACGGCGGTGGATGCGGTGATAAGGCATGAAGAGGGGGGCTATGCGGTCGAGAGCGTGGAACTTGAAAACCGCGGTTTTGATCTGATCTCCCGGCGGTTCGATCCCGAGAACCCGGGGGTCTCCGTCGATGTCCGCTTTATCGAGGTGAAGGGGCGTGCCGGTACGGGCGATGTGTTCCTGACAGAGAACGAGTACATGACCGCGACGCGGTTGAAGAACGATTACTGGTTGTATGTGGTGTACAACTGTGCATCTACGCCTGAGGTTCGTCTGATCCGAGATCAGGTCCGGCTGAGATGGAAGCCGGTGGTGACGGTGGAGCACTATCAGGCGGGGAAGGACGCTATTCTGCGGGCGTCTGAGGGGTGATCTGCTTACCCGGTGAAGAAAGACCCAGGTTCTCGAATGGTGATGCCGGGGAGTGTCTCTTCGATTTTCTTGCGGTTGTTCAGGATATGGGTCTTGTCGGCGGTGACGAGACTGACATCCTCCCTTATCCGATTAATCTGTATGAAATATGCGTCCAGTATCACAAGGATGTCTGGTTCGTAGCCGATGGCGGTGATCAGAGCGCTTTTTTGATCCGGGAGATGTGAGTCATAATCCTCGGGGCAGCAGGTGTAACAGACGACCGGGGCTGAAGGGTCGTCGGGACGGCAATCTCTATCCAGTGAATCCAATGCTCCCTTGATGGCGTCGATGATCTCCTGTCTGAAGGTGTCCCGATCTTGTTCTGTTCCCAGGGCACAGTTGCGGAGATCGTCCATGTTCTGCTGCACAAAAGAACCGAGCACATTCTTCTCTTTCTCGTTTTTTAGTGAGAGGGTATACCGCTCGGTGAGTTTCTGGATGGTCCGATCGAGGGTGAAGGGGTCAGGAGAGGCAGGGAGGGATTTTACAAGATAGTTCAGGTATTTTGTTATCGTTCTCCTGAACAGACCAAATACGCCGGTGCATTCCTTATACACCCGCTCGCTCGTATGCCGGAGGAAGCCGTCCTGCTGCATGTATCGGTGAGTGTGATGGTGCTGTCCATCCCATTCGATCCGGGATCCGACAAGGATGTTTGTGTCGAGAAAATGATGGAGGGGGGGCATCGTGGTCCCTCTCTTCAGGAGAGGTAACCCTCGATCAGAGAGGAGAGGATCCTCTTTGAGCGGTCGTTGGCATTCCGGCGGTTTGTAGGGCGGACCGATTCCCGAATGTTTCGGTTAAATGCGTTCACCTCTGAGATCATATTCGAGATGGCCGAACGGTATTCCACTTCCCATTGTTCAAGTTTATTGTCGTAGTACTCGTCGTGTCCTTCGTCCAGAATGCGCACCCCTTTGACAAAGGTGTACCAGATCTCCACAGCGGTCTTACAGGTCGATTCGGTGATCGTGTAGGCGTTATCCTCATTCTTTCTGATGATGTCGAAGGCCTTTCCGGCTCCTGAGACATATGAGGTGAACTCGTCGTTGAACTCTTCGAAGAGCGGTTCCTCGACGAGTTCAGCCTCGCAGTCGTAGATGAGATTTTCCAGGCGGTCGATCTGGGGATTTGTGTCGTCCTCAATGTACCGGTTGAGGGTGGTTTGGCCGACAGGGTGTAATTTGAGGTATTCTTCGAAGAGGTTCAGAAAATCCACTTTATAGAGGGGCATGAACTCGTAGGGAGCATCTTCCCGGTAGATCTGGTTGACGAAAGATTCGATGTGATAAGGATCGATATTCCTGACGATGCGCTCGACGATGGCAGAGGCCTCTTCAAGCTCATTGAGGGTATCGGTGAGGTTGGTGGTGGTAAGCATGAGGAGGGAGTTGCCCCTGTGCGTCTCCTCCTCTCTGAGGATGCCTTTGACCTTCAGGGTATCGATAGAGGCCTCGACGACCTCTGAATAAGGGCCGTAGTTGTACCAGTAAAACGGGATATTCTTTCTGACCGGGTCGTCTTCGGGGAGGGCCGTCCGCACCTTGAAGAGGATTTTATGTACCGCTCTTTTTGATAACTTGAGATCGGGGCGAGAATGATAGATCTGCTGGATCAGGTGAGAGACGACTTCGGACTGAAGCATTGTACCATCATATTCATGAAGTAAATATATAGGGATTTCTTATGCGGGGCGAAATTATCAGATCGAATCGACTATACAATAGAGAATACCAGTCTCTCTTCTGAGAGCACGCACTCATCCCCTGGTCCAGCGAGGACCATCCACCTCCGGAGTTATACGAATGATCCACTACCCAAAACGTCTCATCGAAGTCGATCTCCCGATTAAGAAAATATCCGAGCACGCACGGCGGGAGAAGTCCATCCGCCACGGCCATATCTCGACCCTGCATATCTGGTGGGCGCGCCGGCCTCTGGCGGCCTGCAGGGCGGTGCTGTGTGCGGCGCTCTGGCCCGATCCGGCCGATCCCCTCTGCCCGCCGGCGTTTGTCGATGCGGCGCGGGAGGAGATGGACGCCTTTTACAACGCCCTCCACCGGACGAACCGGGACTGTGCCGATCCGCTCATGCTCCACATCCGCCCCGATCAACTGCGCCGGTATGGTTCTGGTCTTCCTTGCCGGAAGCAGCCTGGTGTGGGGTCTGTGGGCGATCAACCTGGCGGTCGGGGCGGTCTGCCTCGCAGCCTGGATGATGATTGGAAAACGGGGAGGGACCAGAGAGTGAGAACGATGTGTCCAGCACTCAACCGGTGCCATACTGCTTCAACCGTGCCTCGAGGGCGCGCGGCAGGAGAACGCGGTCGATGATATGGTATATACCGTTTGTGCACTCGATGTCGGGCTTTATGATGGCGGCTCCGTTCAGCCGTATCCCAGGAGGCGCCCCGGAGATCTCCAGGTGTTCACCCTGCAGCGTCTTGATCGCTTCCATCCCCGCCAGTTCGTATGTGGTGAGTTTGCCCAGGATGACGTGGAACCTGACCAGGTTTGCAACCTTCACCGGGTCGGCCCGGACGGAGTCCAGCAACTCTTCCGAAAAGAGGGAATACGCATCGTTCGTCGGGAACAATACGGTGTACTCCCCCGGCCCGAGGAGTGTCTTTTCCTGCCCTCCTGCCCGCAGCAACTCAACGGATATGCTCAACTGCGCGTCCTCCCCTGCGGTCTCAACGATGCTCTTCATGGATAACCCTGAATCAGCCTGAGGGGTATATATAACTTGAGTAATTGGGCTTGCCGGCCCTTCCCGGGGGGTAATAAAGGAGGCCGTTTCACGGAATTCAAAAAAAAGCATCCCGGGGGACTCACATGGGGAGAACCCCTCACTTCCCCGTCTTCCCGGCGATATACTCCTCAAGCAGCCTGAGCGCCTCATGCTCCCTGGCACCGCCGCACCTCCGGGCAAGGGCGGCGTGGTGCTCGATCAGTTGTAAGAGCCAGGGGTCGTGTTTCCTGACGTAACGGGTTGCATGGACAGTGGCCTCAATAATACTTGCAAACCCCCGGTTCACCGGATGCAGCCGGAGTTCCAGAACCTCTTCCTTCACGGGAGTGAGTCGGACGACAAGCGCCTCGGTGTTCGATCGCTCCACCTCGGCGGTGAACGCAGCCCAGGCCTCCACGTCACGGAGACGGCAGAAGACCTCTCCCCCGACCTTCTCGGTGACAAAATCATCGTCCGGGAGGTCGTCAAACGCCGTCCGGACGTAGATCACCGGGTCAAAGACGAAGTTTGCCACCACCCGGCGGTCCCGGGCGACGTTCCGGGCTGTATGGCTCCCCCGGAAGAGGACCATGTGCATCGAACCGCCGCGGTTGATGATCCCGATGGGCGCAGCGTTGCGGCAGGTGGTCGCGATCACCTCGCTGATCCCCTCGCTCAGCAGTCCCACCGCCACCCCTCCCCCAGGGCCACGTAGATCCCGGCTATGGTGATATCGGCGATCGAACCGGGGTTGATCCCGGCTGAGACACAGTCAGCGTCGAAAGCCGCCAGGTCGCGGCTGCCCTCAAGCACCTCGGCCGCCTGCCGCATCGTCCTCTCCGCCGCAGCCATCCCGTGCTTCTTCGCTATGAAGGTGTCCGGCTCCGAGGCCAGGATCTCCATGAACGCCGCAACGATCGCCTTCCTCCCGCAGCCGTGGGCGTGGAGCAGGTCAGCACACCGCCTCGTCAGGGCAAAACCGTTCGTCCACTCCCGGGCAACCATATCCCTCGGCGCCGAGTGGGCCATGATGTCGGCAAGGGTCATACCCCTCTCCCGGATGGCGGCAACCGATGCCGGGTCGTTCACGTCAAGTTCATCGCTCTTTAACACCCTGACGTTCGTGAGTGCGAACGCCGCGTAGAAATCGAGAGCGTCCTGGAGATCCGTCCCGGCGATAACCCGCCGCGCCCCCTCGATATCCCCGCCGAGAACCAGGGGAACGAGGAGGATGAACGCACCGAAATGGGTGTTTCCGCCAGAGTGGCCGTTCGTCCGCATGACCGCATCGCGGATCAGCCTACCGACGCGGCCGCCGGTCTTCTCGGCCTCATCAAAGACCGGGCGGACCATGATGGCCGAGGCCAGGAAGTGTTCGAGCCGGGTATCGGGGTAGTCATGGCAGCGGTCGACGTTCCCGGGCTTCGGGTAGGCGCAGACCTCAAGCATCATCGCCATCTGCGCACGTTCAGCCCGACCCATCACCAGATTCTGCTTCATCGAATATCCTGTGCATGATCGTCTCAGAGAGACGGCGTTTGCAGCGCATGTAATCCTGCGGCGAGAGGTTTATACTCTCCAGGGTCATGTTCCGGAACATGCAGGGGGAACTGGTCTTGCAGCACCATGCAAGACTCCCGAAACATGTGGTCGCCCCGCCCTCAAGCGGCGTCCCCTTCACCGCCTCCTGTTTCAGGTTGAGGTAGTCCTCCGGGGAGAGCCCGACCTTCCGGAGGGTCGGAATGAGCGGACAGGGTTTCACCGGCATGCAGCAGAAGGCCAGCGCCCGGATATCCCCGCCCCGGCAGATCTGTTTCGGGGCGTTGTACCAGCCCCCCTCCTCGGCCGCCCGGGTGATCGCGGCATCCAGCCCCGCAAGTGTCCAGGGATCGGACTTCCGGGCAACCGAGACCATATCCGCGCCGTGGGAGAAGGCATCCATCACGCGGTCGAAGGAGGTCATGGAGTTGTTTGCGATCAAAGTCAGGGGGGAGGCGTTTCTGATCTGGCGGACCTTCGAATGCCCAAAGTCCATCAGATCGACGTGTATGATATCCGCCCCCGCCTTCCATATGCTTCGGGCAAGAGCGGCATCGTCTGCGGCGACACCGGCCCTCATCTTCACCGAGACGGTGACGTCCTCGGCCTTCAGGGCGCGGATGATCTCAAAGAGTTTTGAAGGGTGCTGGAGGAGATGCTCGCCGCAGCCGGCCTCAAGCATCGGCTGCTGCCGGCAGTGGGCATCGATCTCGTAGACCACATTGTCCTCAAACGCCTCCGCAACACCGGCGTATGACTCAGGGCTGCTGCCGCGGAGGTTGATCCCGAGAACAACGTCGCTGCTCTGGATGGCGGCGATCTCGCGACCCAGCGCTTCCAGGGGGTCATCATATAGAAACTCTTTTCGGCCGGCGTCTGCCATCTGCCGGCTTGCCTCCATCGTGGGGCGGTCGATCGAGTAACCGCCTATGAAAGCCGCACCAACATGCTCCGCCCGCTCAAGAACGTAGGCCGCATCCACGATCCCGGCCATGGAGGCTATTGCTACAGGCGTCCTGACGATCCGATCGTTTATGATGAGTTCAAAACGATCAAAAGCTTCTCTCATACTTCTCCAATCGTTGGCGGTGATAGAGGATATTGATTTGCGTCGCGTCACGGGGAGGGTCATCAAGCCGGTCTGCTCATGGTTTGATGCCCCAGATCACCACCGCGGTGAAACGTCTTATGCGGCTGACCACGCGGCCGCTTGAGGGGGGCGGGCAAGTGCGTGATGATAGCACCGGATATCGTGCTCTGGGCTGGGGCAGGATCTCAGGGAGCGTTCGGTCGAGACCGCAACGAGACGATCTGCTTCCTGGCAGTGTATCGATAGAATATCGCCCCCGCGGGGGAGGGGCTGACGGGGAGGGGGGAGGCGGAGACGGCTCCCCCCTGTTTCAACGTGTCACCGGGAACGGTATTCTAGGCGGGAATCGAAACACCCCCACCGCCCGGCCGCTACCGCGGCCTCCTCCCGCCCCCTCGAGAGGGGGCGGGCAGTCTGTGGCGATAGTCCGGATAGCCGTGCACGGGGAGAGGGAGAGGATTTCGGTGTGGGTGATCGCATCGAACCGCGGATCTGCTCATCCTGGCCGTGGCACTGTATCGATAGAATACCGCTCCCACGGGGGGATGGAACATCCCCTCCCCTGTCTCCTGCGTTTCATTGAAAACCCCTCCCCCTGGAACACCCCCGCCTCTCCAATCTCTCCGCAACGGCGTCTCGCAAAAAGGTGCACGGCGGTGCCGCCACCCGGAATCCGTCCATGGAGGGGCAGCCTCAACCCCGGATGCGGGCGGGAGCCTGGAAAACCGCTGCTCAAGAAGGATCAGTAATTATTTTAATTGAGTATCGTAGTACCTTGTAATATATGGCTAAAAAGGGCATGCTACTGGTCGGCCATGGGAGCAAGCTCCCCTACAACAAGGACCTCGTGGAGACCACCGCAAGACTCATCGCCGAGAAGACGGACGAATACATCGTCAGGGCGGGTTTCATGAGCCTCAACACCCCCACCGTGCAGGAACAGCTCGAGGCGTTCCGGAAAGAGAAGATCGAGATGCTGGTCGTCGTCCCGCTCTTCCTGGCAAGGGGTGTCCACATCGAGAAAGACATCCCTGCGATCCTGGGGCTGCCCGAGGGTGCCCGGGCCGGCACATTCCACATGAACGGAAAGGACGTCCCCCTTGTCTACGCCAGCCCCATCGGGAGCGACCCGCTGCTGGCCGAGTTGATGCTGAAGAACGCGGCTGAGGCGATAGCCGAACTGGAACGCTGACCCGGAATGCGCATACTGGTGCTGGACACCATCCACGGCGGGGCGGACCTCGCCGTGGCGCTCCGGGATGCCGGTCACCGGGTGGACGAGGTGGACGTCTACCGGGGAGAGATCGGTATCCCCGTCGAGGAGGCGCTCGTCCGCACCTACGACCTTGTCACCGCGCCGGTCCACCTCGACCCCGACCACCCGCTCCTCCAGCAGCACGGCCCAGCGGTCTCGCACCACGAGATTGTCGGGCTTCTCATCGCCGGCGGCGCGGGGCGGCCGTTCATCGAGATCACCGGGGCACGGGGGAAGACCACCACCGCACACGCCATCGCCGCGCTGATGCCGGGGCCGGGCATCCTGCACACCTCGACCGGCACCTACCGCTACCCCGAACGGGAACTCCTCTGGAAGAAGAGCATCACCCCGGCCTCCCTGATACCGGCGGCGCGCGAGGCGGAGCGGATCGGCGGCTGGCTGGTTGCCGAGGAGTCGCTCGGTGTCACCGGCGCCGGGGATGCGGCCGTCCTGACATCGGCGGAGGACTACCCCATCGCCGCAGGGAAGAGACGGGCTCTTGCCGCGAAACTCGGGTTGCTCGCCCGTGCACGGACGGTCGTGCTCCCGCAGGGGGTTGACCTCCCCGGCTGCATCCCGGTCGGGAGCGTGGTATCCGTCGAGGGGGAGGCCTGCCGCTACTCGGGCTACGGGATCGCCGGGTCGTTTCAAAACCCGCTCTTAAGCCTTGCGGGCTACCGAACGGCGCTGTCGCTTGCGGCCGCGACCGCCTGCGTCCTCGGGATCGATCCCTCCCCCCTGGGCGGGTTCACAGCCATCCCCGGGCGGATGGCCGTCCGCCGGGACGGAAGCCTCCTGGTGGTCGACAACGCAAACAGCGGGACGAACATGGCGACCACGGTTGAAGCCGCCCGCTACGCAAGAGAACTTGCAGGCGACGCCCCCCTGACACTCGTCATCGGCGAAGAGGCCCGCGCCGTCTGCGAGGGTTTCCCCGCAACCGAGATCAGCCGGGCGGTTGCGGCCGTCCGGCCTGATGCAACCGTCTATGTCGGCGACGGAGAGGAGGCGGCGACGCTTGAGGAGGGGTTTGCCGCCGCCCGCGAGATCACGCCGGAGGGCGCGATAGTGCTCGCGGTAAAAACCTGGAGATGAGATCATGGACTACATTCAACCAAGGCCGAGTTCCATCGTTGCGGCTCTTTACACCGCCCGGGACCTCGGCGTCGACGTGGCCATCCTCCACGGGCCGTCGGGCTGCTCGTTCAAACACGCCCGGCTCCTTGAGGAGGACGGTATGCATGTCCTGACAACATCGCTTGCAGACAACGAGTTCATCTTCGGCGGCCACGACCTCCTGGTGCGGGTGCTCCGTGAGGCGGAAGAGATGTTTGCGCCCCGGCGGATGGCGGTTGTCGGGACGTGTGTTGCGATGATCATCGGTGAGGACCTCCAGTCGGCTATCCTGGACGCCGGGATAGCCACACCGGCGATAGCGGTGGATATCCATGCCGGGTTCCGGGAGAACATCGAGGGTGTCCTGGCAACCCTGGAGCCCGCGGCAGCGGTGGGCTGGATCAGCGCAGGTGAACTGGAACGGCAGCGTTCACTCCTTCTGAAGGCAAACGAGGTGGAACGGCTGAGGGGAGCGGCTTCCCGGGCCTACATCGAGCCGTCCCGGGGTGACCTCAAACACATCGCGGCGGAGCGTCTCCTCGAACTCGCAGGGAGCGGCGCCACGGGTGCTGCGGTCATGAACGCCAAGAAAGAGACCGCCTACATCTTCGCCGACGAGCTGATAGCACTCCATGATGCCTGCCCGGAGGCCGCGGTCACCTACATAGCAAACCTGGAAGACCGCGGGCTCCCGAAGGTCAGGGAGGACGCCGCACGCATACTCGCCGGGATGAGAGGCCGCGGTCTCGAGCCCGAACTCGTCGGGGCGCTGGACGAGTACGGGGCAAACGGCCAGGCGATCGGGGAGCGGATCCGTGAGATCGACCCGGATTTCGCCCTCCTGGTCGGAGTTCCCCACGCCGTCCCCCCGGAATACACGGAGGGGATAGAGGTCTTCGCGATCACGAACGGCCCGCGGCAGGTCGAACCGCTGCGGGAGATGGGGCACCGGCACGTTATGGTCGAGATCGACCTCCACCCAAAGACGCTGGGCGAGACGTTCAAGGTGGGGATGGACTACATCGACCCCTCGTACCTTGCCGGGGTGACCGGGCGGCCCTGCCGGAACCTGGACGGTTACGTGATGAGCCCGGTGGAGAACCAGGCGGTCTTTGCCCACGGATGCCGGGGAGCGGATATCGCCGTCGTCGAGGGCGTCCGGGGGCTGTTTGAGGGGGCAGAGGCTCTCTCAGACCTGGGGAGCACCGCGGCGATAGCAAAACTGCTCGACCTTCCCGTGGTGCTGGTGGTGAACGCCCGGAGCATCACCCGGAGCGCGGCAGCGATAGTGAGGGGGTTCCAGGGGTTTGAGAGCGGCATAGATATACGGGGGGTCATCGCGAACAACGTCACGGGAAGCAGGCACCGGGAGAAGGTCGTATGCGCGATCGAGCACTACTGCGGCATCCCGGTTCTCGGCGCCATCCCCCGTTCGCCGGAGATGGAACTCTCGATGCGGCACCTGGGTCTTGTCCCGTACCGCGAGGGCCGGGAGCAGGAAGAGTTCATGGCGCGGATCGAGGCGGTGAAACGGGTGGTTGCCGGGAACGTCGATCTCGAGGCGCTGCTCTCGATTGCCCGTGAGGTTGAACCCCCGGCGGAGGATGATGCGGTGTTTGCGGTTCCAGAGGAGCCGGATGTGAGGATCGGGGTCGCGCTGGATGAGGCGTTCAACTTCTACTACGCCGACCTCTTTGACGTCCTGGCATCGCTCGGGGCGGAGGTTGTCCCGTTCTCCCCGATCCACGACCGTCTGCCGGAGGCGGACGGCTACATCATCGGCGGGGGTTATCCGGAGGTCTTCAGCGCGGAACTCGAGGCGAACACCGCGATGAGGGAGGGGCTCCTCGAGGTCTCCAGGAACGGGACGCCGATCTACGCGGAGTGTGGCGGTCTTATCTACCTGACCGGGAGGATGGTGCTCAAAGCCGGGTTTGCGGGCCGGGAGAGGGAGGAGTCCTGCGACCTTGTCGGGGTGTTCCAGGGCGAGACCCGGATGCCCGCGAGGCGGATGCTCGGCTACGTGGTCGGGAGGAGCGTTGCAGAGAGCCCTATGGGCGAGGCGGGGTTCCGGGGCCACGAGTTCCACTACAGCAGTGTTGACCTGGCGCCGGGGACGCGCTACGCCTACAGGCTGAGCAGGGGGAGCGGGATCCGCGACGGGCTCGACGGCGCCGTCCGCGATCAGACGATCGCGAGCTACACGCATCTCCACCCGGTTGCAAGCCGGGGGATGTTTGAGCACTTCGTTGACGCCTGCCGGGAGGGCTGAGAACGGGGTGCACGAAACACAAGACATACAAAGAAATCGATACCACACTACTCCCATGATAATTTACCTTGACGGCAGATTCGTCCCGGAGGAGGAGGCCAGGGTCTCGGTCTTTGACCACGGGCTCCTCTATGGTGACGGTGTTTTCGAGGGGATACGCGCCTACAACGGTAAAATTTTCCGTCTTGACGAGCACCTTGCACGGCTCTACGACTCGGCAAAGGCAATCGATCTCGCCATCCCGCTCACGAAGGCGGAGATGGCGGAGGTCATCAAGGAGACGCTGCGGCAAAACAGCCTGCGGGACGCCTACATCCGCCCGATCGTGACGCGGGGTAAGGGCGATCTCGGGCTTGACCCGCTGAAATGCGCAAAACCGACCGTCATCGTCATCGCCGTCACCTGGGGGGCGATGTACGGCGACCTCTACGATAATGGGCTCCGGGCGATCTGCGTCTCGGTCCGGCGCACGCCGCCGGAGTCGATGCCGCCGAACGTGAAGAGCCTCAACTACTTAAACAACATCCTGGCAAAGATCGAGGCAAACTACCGGGGGGTCGATGAGGCGATCTTCTTCGATACGAAGGGTCACGTCTCTGAGGGGTCCGGGGACAACATATTTGTCGTCAAGGATGGTGTGATCATCACTCCGCCGACACTGAACAACCTGCGCGGGATCACCCGGATGGTTGTGCTGGAGATCGCGGCATCGATGGGGATCACGGTTCTTGAGCGTGATCTCGGGTATTTCGACCTTTATACGGCCGACGAGGTCTTTGTCACGGGGACGGCGGCGGAGGTTGCGCCGATCCGCGAGATCGACGGGCGGGTGATCGGGAACGGGAAGCCCGGACCCATCACCAGGCAGCTGATGGCCGCCTTCAGGACGGCCACCCAGAAGGAAGGCACCCCGATCGAGGGGTAAGGCTTCCACTTTTTTTCTCCGGCGAGGCTGCAGGTATAACTACCTGAAGGCTGAAGAGTTGATCATCAGGAGGTTTCCTGGAGGTGTGCCGCATTTATGGCGGGCAGCGCGGTTAAGATCCCAAGGGCGACGTGCAAGGTTTTTGGCGCGATAAAAGCGCTTTCTACGGTGAAGCGGTGCGTTGTGCTCGTCCACGGCCCGAAGGGCTGTGTATATCACATCAACTACATCCTGGGGATGCGGGGCGACCGGCCATCGGAGGTCTACTCGACCTGTCTTGATGAGCATGATGTCATCTTCGGCGCCGAGGAGAAGCTCACGGAGGCTATTGAGGAGATCGATGCGAGCCTCCATCCTGACCTGATCGCGGTGCTCTCATGCTGCGTCTCAAGCATCATCGGCGAGGATCTAAACGCCGCGGCGAGGGCCGCCTCGACATCTGCACGGGTTGTCGGTATTGAGGCCGGTGGGTTTGAAGGGGATTTCAGGGAGGGTTACAGCGAGACCCTCTGCCGGCTGGTCGAGGAGTTTGTCCGGGGGCCGCCGGGCGAGGTCAGGGATCGGTCGGTCAACCTGGTCGGTCTTCTCCGGGGCGGGCCGGACCTGAGGGAACTTGTGCGGATACTGGGTCTCATCGGCGTCCGCGTCAACGCGACGCTGACCGCGAACGCAGCGGTCGATGACCTTGAGCGCCTGGGGGAGGCGGTGTTAAACATCGTTCTCTGCGAGCCGGCCGGGCTTGAGGCGGCGAAGTTGCTTGAGCGGGTCTGCGGCACGCCGTTCATCGTCGCCGATATCCCTGTGGGTCATGCCGCCACCATCCGGTTCCTGGACAGCGTTGCCGACACTCTGGGGATTGAGCGTTACCCTCTCCGGGATGAGGGGGGCGACGAACTCTGCCGGGAGGCCCTGGCCGGGAGGCGGGTGGCGATCGTAAGCGGGCCGACGAGGGCGATCGGGATGACCCGGTTCCTGGCGGACCTGGGGCTTGCGCCGTCGCTAATCGTTGTGGACTTCGACCCGGGCAACCTGGAGCGGTTGAGCGGCCTGGCCGGGCCGGGGTGCGAGATCCTGGTCGAGCCGGAGCAGGAGGTGATCCGGGAGAGGCTTTTAGCCGGGAGAACCGACCTGATCTTTGGCGGCATGCTTGAGCGGCCGCTGGCCGCCTCGCTCGGGATCGAGCACCTGGATATGATGCACGGCAGCCAGAGGACGCTCGGGTTTGAAGGCGCAAGGCATATTGTCCAAGTTGTATGGCACATTGCATGGGCTGCTATAGTGTAGGGGCCAATCATGTCGGCCTTTCACGCCGACGACTGGGGTTCAAATCCCCATAGCAGCATCTATACTCGGGGTTTTTATTCCCGGGCCATTTCTTTATAAGTTTCCAGAGCACCGTCCACGGGTTCCGAATAAAGACGTCTTGAGGTTGCTTGACTATCCCGCTTACTTCAACCTTATGAACATCCCACTGCCGGAGAATCATGATGGAATTCTGCATGCGCTGGCGAGCGACGACCCGATCCGTGCGGTCGATGCTGGCGTCTGGAGCATCACGAACCCTTGGAGTGAGTGGCATCAACAAAGAGAACATATGGGATTTGCTGTTAATCGGCACAAGAAAGAATGCCTCTCACTTTGCGAACCCTTTGTGAAAGTACCACTTAATTATATTCAACAATCGTAAAGTACAATTATATGTACAGACAAATATAATGTCAGTATGGTCAGAAGGAAGACCAAAAAGAACACCATTTTCAAAAAAATCATTCAGGATGTTGAATCTGCTGAACAACGTGATGTCGAACAAACCCCTCTCCTCGCACTCATTGTCGCCACATTCTTAGACCGGGTGGGATTTGTACCATTCATCAACTCTGTTGTCACCTGGGATCAAAAACAATGACGGGTATCCCCGGGCAATCTCGCAAAAGCTCTCATTATAACTCCATTTATGTGTAGCGGAGCACGTATACCGCTCTATTCGATTCATGAAAACTACCAGTCTGTTGATATGTCACTCCTCTTTGAGGATCCTGTCAAACCAGAATGGCTGACTCGTGATGCGTTTGCCTGCCTCCTTGACCGGATCTATGACGCAGGATGTGAGAACATCTTCACTCAGATCGCCCTGAAGGTCTATGACACCTTCAAGATCCCGTTTAACGCGGTGTTCCATGGAGATACAACAACATTCGTTCTCTATGGCGAGTATCCGGATACCGATCCTGACAACGATGGAGAGGCTGTGCCAGCATTTGGACATAGCAAAGATGGCAAACCAAACCTCAAACAGGTCGTGCTCGGTATGGTCACCGATAAACTCGGCATCCCGCTGCTTGTTACTGTTCGAAGTGGCAACCAGAATGACTCGAAATGGAACCGGGCAATCATCGATTCATTGAGCGATCTCCTGAAAACAGCGACCTCAAAGGTGACATATATTGCTGATTCCAAGCTCACTATCGGACCGAATATTACAAAACTCATTCGAAAAGGGTTTTCGTTTGTTTCAGTGTGCCCGGCAAACTTCGAGAAGAAACTTGCCGAACGGTGCGTTCGAACCGCATATCAGAAGAATGAATGGATCGATATCGGCACCTACCGGGAACCTCGGACGATCAGACTTGTCGAATATGAAGTGCAGGAATGCCGGGAGTCAGTCTGTGGAGCCATATGCCGTCTTCTTGTGTTCCGGAGTACACAGACAAAGAAAGATGCAGTGAAAAAATTGGAGAAAGAGAAGAAAGATGTCCTGGATCTGGTCACAGCGTCAACAACAAAAGAGTTTTCCTGTGAAGCAGACGCATTGAAAGAAATAGCTGCACTCGAGAAAAACCTGAGGAATCGCGTCTGGACCGTGGCATGCTCTCTTGTCACCAAAGATCTCGAACTCGAAAAACGGCCCGTCGGCCGACCTCCAAAGAACGCAAAACCGTTGCCAAAAACAACTGTCTGGATGATCGATGCGGGTGATCTGATCGTCAGGCAGGATCTGTATGATCTGATGCGATGGAAACATGAGTCATTTGTTCTGATCACGAATGTGACGGAAGACCATACCTCTGCCATTGAGATTCTCCGGTTATATAAGGAACAGAAGACGGTAGAGGACAATTTCTCGGTCATGAAACGTCCGTCAATGGTGGATACACTCTTTCTGAAAACACCGAAGAGGATCGTTGCATTGATCACCTTGTTGTCGTTTGCGCTTCTGATTCAGGTGATCATTCGGGTGCTGGTTCAGAGAAATCTCGATGCTATGGATGAGAAACCAGGGATTGATCATAATGGAAAGCCATTGGCACGGATTGGATTAAAGAAGATTATACGGTTTTTAGGGTATTACACGGTGATTTCAGAAGGGAGTGGGCAGGAATGTATCTAAGACGAAAGTGCATCGACCACATCTGAAGACCTGGTTGCATCTGCTGGAGGTTGACTTGTGATCTGGTAATCCTTCGCTCTTGCCGGTATGTGCGGGGAATACGAGAGTGGATACTCTCTCCTGAAAACCGAGGTTGAGAGAGCAAAGGGGGATCAATTCGGCTCGGCGCAACGAAATGTGTTGCCACAAGTGCCAGTTGTACTGATGTTGATGGGCAAAGGACTGCTTGGGGGGAGTTGATTGTTGATTCGGAATGAGAAAATTCTACTGTTCAAGGAGGTGGTCTCGCAAAGTGAGATGTAGACTTAATGGGAATTTTCTCAATCAAAAAAGAAAATAAGTGGATACTCAGAGCCCTGCTCGTGATACGATGATGTCAGCAACATCCTTCGCACTTTTGAGCGGGAAATCAGAGGGGTTAAGCAGTTTTCCGGCCTCTCCAGCCGTCATCTTCAGATCACCGACACAGCATGTCGTGTTGGCTCCGTCCGGAAATGCAGCTATAAGAGCATCTGGCGTTGCTATTGGAAACGTGGCACCGGCGAGTGCACCGGTGATCTGTGCATGGATCTGATCTTTCACCGGAATGTTCTTCTCATCCATCATCTCCGCGATATCCCCGGCAGCTTGTGCGATTGAACAGTCAGCGCTATGAGTATCGCAACCAAAGCAGGCACTCTTTACTGCCTTCAGGGATTCGTCGATCTTTTCAGGGGTTACATCCTTTCCTGTGTACTTCCATTTGGACATCTTTGTCACCATACCATCTAGGAAGGGTAAAGATATATACTTGAGCGTCATTAAAATATACAAAAAGGCATCAGTACAGAATACTAACCTTAAACGTAATTATATAGTACATGAAATGCAAGTATAGGATGAATAATTGTGGATGTGAAACAGGAACGTCAAACCGAGATCGGTGAGCTCAAAAGTGAGATCTCAGAACTTAGGAACGAACTCAAGCGGTTCATTACAAATGCTAACCAGCAGCACATCAATGTGGTACTCGAAGAACTGAAAGAGAATTATTCAGATCTATTCAGGAAGCAGCAGATTGAGACAGCATCGGGAGATCTCTCCACACACATGGTCGCAAACTGTACTATGCGGGAGAACTGCTTTTCATTATTTATGGAGTTCCTTCAGAATACCGCGAAGCATATACAGGACGGCAATGTCTCCGATGAGATCATCCAGTCGTATAGAGAGAATCTAAAGAGTATGCGAAGCAAAAGCCCCTCAGACACATGCGACACATGCTTCTCCGAGGTAAGTCGCCTCTTCGAAAAACAGGTCAGCCTCATGGAGTCCCTCGGCATCTACAATAAAATTGAAGGTGAAGATACCATACAGGAGATTGAGGGAGAGATGGTGGTCAGGAATATCCTCGAACCGCTTGCAAATATTCAGAGGTTCCAGATCCTGAGATCGCTCATTACACAGACAAGAACATTCTCCGAGATATCGCAGATGACCGGTCTTCGTGGCGGAAACCTTCTCTTCCATATCAAGAAGCTGACCGATTCAGGCATGATCTTCCAGAGACATGAACGGGGCGATTATATGATTACTGAAAAGGGATATACGACAATAAAAACGATATCAGAACTTGCTGGAAAGGTAAATTAAAATAGGACTCTTCTCCAAAATTCTGATCCCCAGGTTTTTCATGAATTCTTAGGAACATGGCACTGATCCCATAAGAGATCCTGATGCAACAACCGGATCATTGGGAGTGATTGAAGCAGGTGCGGCGCGGGTATCGGGGGGCGGGGTAGCAAGGGATCTGGCTGACAGAGCTGATAAACCCTTGCTCATCAGAGCAACCTGAAAGACGATTCGGCAGAACCGCAGAATCGGGTTTTATCTGCTTCTGGCAGCCCCTGAAGCATTCCCCCCCCGATACCCGCGCTGTATCTGCAGATACCCGGTACAACCTCACTGCGAAGCATCTGCGGACGGGGCTGGGGCGGTGGGTGGTTTCTGATACTCGATACCATAGCCCCTCTCCAAAGGAATACGAGGACTGTCTCTTACTCGTTAACACCAATAATGAGCCCATCAAATCAACGATCTGGCTTATAAACTCTTCTCTCTTTTCCGGTAGTATGCGCGCCTCTGGCGCACCTTGCCTGTTTATCTGGTTTTTACCGGAGATTTACCAGGTCTGCTAATTTTTTTGCGCCTCGGTAAGAGGTGTTCCGGCAGGTATATATACCTGGCCCCAAAATGG